>ENA-OQES01000001-OQES01000001.1-human-gut-metagenome-genome-assembly--contig:-NODE-1-length-146148-cov-7.784860_pt1 | contig 146148 bp, 127 predicted proteins | sample MGYA00242798_ERZ504641 | MGnify/ENA primary metagenome ERZ504641 (study PRJEB26092, sample SAMD00036327) | human gut metagenome | host: Homo sapiens | study: EMG produced TPA metagenomics assembly of...
CCTATGCCCTGTGTGCCTTGGCCGCGCTGGCGCTGGGGCTGCCGCCTGTCGAGGGCCTGCTGGGCTCGATCGCCCTGGGCTACGGTGTGATGCTCGCCTGGGACGTGGCGCTGCTGTACCGGTATTTTCCTCAGAGCGATCGCAGCCCCTGGCTCTTTTTGCGCTGGCTCGACCAATTTATGCCGCTGGCGCTCACGGGCCTGTTTACCAACCTGGGGCTTTTTGCGCACCTGGTGATTATTTGGGCAGGGCCCATTGGTGTGCAGGTCAAAGGCCTGTTTTACGGCGCGCCCTATCATGATGTGCCGGCGTTGCTTGCGTTTTTGACGATCCTTGTCACGACCGTCAACTTTGTGGTGTCGGTCGAGGTCAACTTCTATCCGCGCTACCGCGATTACTACAGCCTGTTTAACGACGGCGGCGTGGTGGGCGACATCGTGGTGGCCGAGGAGGAAATGCTCGCCACGCTCAACCGGGAGCTGCGGTTTTGCGCGCTCAAGCAGCTGTTTGTGACGGCAGCGGTCATCTCGCTCGAGACCACGGTGCTCTCGGCCCTGCCACTCGGTTTCAACAACCTAATGCACGGGTATTTTCGCACGCTGTGCGTGGGCTATGGCCTGTATGCCGTGGGCAACACGATTCTGCTGATCTTGCTGTACTTTACCGACTACAAGGGCGCCGTGCTTGCCTCCGGGCTGTTCGCGGGCGTGGCGGGGCTGGCGACCGTCGTCTCGCTGTTCTTTCCGCAGCAGTTTTATGGCTTTGGCTTTTTGCTCGGCGCGGCGGTGTTTTTTGTTGTGGCCCTAATGCGGCTCGATACCTATACCGCCAACTTGCCGTATCGTATTCTGAGCCAGCAGCCTATTGTGGCGACCGACAAGACGGGTCGCTTTACGGAGCTGGGCTGCTTGCTCGACCGTGCCGAACAGCGCTATGAGGAGTTGCGTCTAGAGGGCGAGCCACATGGTGCGTTTGAGCGCACGGTGGTTCGCGTGTATCGCAATCGTTGGGGAGGTCCTGATGACCGATAGGATGATGTCTCGCCGTCGCCTGTTTGAGGCGGCTGCCGGAGCGCTGCTGCTTTCGGGCTGCTCGTCTCAGGACGAATCCTCGACAAAAAAGACCAAGAAGCAGGGCAAGATTAAAAAGGCCGATGCGTCTAGCGAGACCAAGCATCTTCGCGACAAGGATGAGCTGTACGAGGTCTACGACGACTCGGGTATCGTATGCATGTACCTGACGGTCTCTCGCGGCAACAGCTCCGAGAATACCGATCATAGCTGGGCCGAGATCAATACCTACTCGGTCTACGACTATGCCGACATGGGCCTGACGCGTTATCAGGTTATGGGCCTGCTGCAGCCAGGCGATGATAAGGGCCCCGTTGCTGGCGAGGTGGGCTATGGCGAGGAGGCACCCAACGCCACGGTGCAAGTGCGCGGTCAGACGTCGAGTACCTATACGCAAAAGAACTACAAGGTGGAGCTCAAAAAGGGCAAGGGCACGTGGCGCCAGCAGCGTGCGATTGCGCTCAACAAGCACATGGGCGAGGGCATGCGCTTTCGAAACAAGATGGCCTACGATCTGATTCGTGGCATTCCCCAGATGATGGGCCTGCGCACGCAGTTTGTACACTTGTGGGTGTGCGACCAGACCGAAAAAACTAACGACACCTTTGAGGACTACGGTCTGTTTACGCAGGTCGAGCAGCTCAACAAGACGGCGCTCAAGGCCCACGGTCTGGATAAGAGCGGGCATCTCTATAAGGTGAACAGTTTCGATTTCCATCGCTTTGAGGACACTATTAAGCTCACCGATGACCCCGACTATAACCAGACGGCGTTTGAGGGCATGCTCGAGATTAAGGGCGATTCGGACCATACCAAGTTAATCGAGATGCTCGATGCGCTCAACGACGATACGCAAAAGATCGACGATGTGCTCGACACCTACTTCGATACTGAGAACCTGGTCTATTGGATGGCGTTTCAGATCTTGACGGGCAATTGCGATACGCAGAACCGTAACTGCTATCTGTACAGCCCGCTTAACTCCAAGGTCTGGTACATCCTGGATTGGGATAACGACGGCATGCTGCGCAAGCTCGAGTTGAGCCTGACGGGATTCTCGGATTATGCGAGCTGGGAGCGCGGCGTGAGCAACTACTGGGGCAACGTGCTGTTTAACCGCGCGTTGCGCAGCAAGTCGTTCCGCAGCGAACTCAATAGCGCCGTCAAGGACCTGCGCTCGTATTTGACCGAAGAGCGTCTGAGCAAGATGGTCGAGCATTATCGCGAGGTCACGGAGCCGCTCGTCTTTGCTGCGCCCGACCTCGATAACCTGCCCGTGACCAAGGACGAATACGAGCAGATCGCCGCGGCCATCCCCTCCGAGATCGAGGAGAACTATAAGAGCTTTCGCGAGAGCTATAAAAAGCCCATGCCGTTCTACATTGGCGTGCCGCAGATCGATAACGGTAAGCTGCGCATTAACTGGGATGCTTCGTACGACTTTAAGGCGCGTGACATCCGCTATACCGTGGAGCTTGCGCGCGACTATGCCATAAGCGACGTGGTCTTTAAGGCCGAGGACGTGCTGCTTCCCGAGGTGACCTGCGATGCGCCCGATGCCGGCCAATATTTTGTGCGTGTGCGCGCCACCAACTCCGACGGCTATACGCAAGATGCGTTTGACTATTACGTGACCGACGACGGCAAGCAGTACGGCATGAAGTGCTTCTACGTGCAAGATGGCGGCAAGGTCGTGGAGGACACGTATGAGGAGGGCTAGCGCGCTGCTTGAGCGTCTGGCGGCTCCGCCCGCGCGAACCACGCAGGAGCGTTACCGCCACGAGCTCAAGTACCTCATCAACGAGGGCGAGCACGCCGCGCTGGCCTGTCGCATGGCGCCTGTCTTTAAGCTGGACAAGCATGCGCGGGCGGGCGGTTACACCATTCGCAGCCTATACTTTGACGACTACTGCAACTCGGCCTACGAGGAAAAAGACGCCGGTATTCTCATGCGCAAAAAGTATCGCGTGCGCATCTATAACGGCAGCGACAAGGTGATTAAGCTCGAGCGCAAAAAGAAGTACGGCAGCTGGATCTACAAGGAGGACGCGCCGCTCACGCGCGACGAGTTTGAGCAGGTCCTCGCCGGCGACTATGACTTTTTGCTGCGCAGCCCGCATCAGCTCTGCCGTGAGTTCTATATCGAGTGCATCTGCAACATGATGCGCCCGCGCACCATCGTGGACTACGAGCGCGAGCCGTGGGTGATGGACGAGGGCACCGTGCGCATTACGTTTGACATGAACGTTCGTGCGGCGGTGGGAAGCTTCGATATTTTTGACGCGACCTTGCCCGCGCTGCCCGTGCTGGAGCCGGGCAAGCTGGTGATGGAGGTCAAATTTACGGAGTTTTGCCCGCAGCTGGTGCGCGATATGGTGCCGACGGGGGCGGCGGAGCTCACAGCTGTCTCCAAGTACTGCCTGTGTTACGAAAAGACCGCCTACCTGCGCGGATTTAATTATTGGGAATCGGATTTTGAGAACCGAGGGGATATTTAGACCATGAGCACCAGGGACTTTTTTAAGAACTCCGTCTTGGAGGCGTTTGGTCAGGTCGACCCTGCCAAGATCGGTCTGTCGCTGCTCGTGGCGCTCGCCATGGGCATCCTGATCTATTGCGTGTACAAGCGCTTCTTTACCGGCGTGGTGTACTCGCGCAGCTTTGCCGTGACGCTCGTGGGCATGTGCGTGCTTACCTGCATGGTCACGCTCGCGATCTCGACCAACGTGGTCATCTCGCTCGGTATGGTCGGTGCTCTGTCTATCGTCCGTTACCGAACGGCGGTCAAGGATCCGCTCGACCTGTTGTATCTGTTTTGGTCCATTACCACGGGTATCACAGCGGGCGCCGGCATGTACGCGCTCGTAGGGCTTGCGGCAGTGGTGATCGTCGTGATGATCGCCGGCTTCGCTACGCACCAGGACAAGGCGCGCGTGTACATGATGGTTATCCACTATACGGGTCAGACCACGGGCGACGACATTGTGCGTGCCTTTGGCCGCACCAAGTTCACCGTTAAGTCTAAGACCATGCGCGGCGACAAGGTGGAGATGGCCGTCGAGGTGTTCTCGGACGGCGTGGACATGCCCTATGCCGACGCCATCCGTGCGCTCGACGGCGTGGAGGACCTGACGCTCATCCAATACAACGGCGAATACCACGGCTAACTTTGTTCCGGCGTTCTGACGAACGCCGGACCGCTCGACGCTGCGCACGCATCTGCCGGGCGATCTGCCGCTCAAACCGTCGCTCGCGTACATGAAGTACGCGTCGCTCCTCTTTCGCGGCACCTCGCCACGGCAGCTGCGCGCTCGCTGACGTTTGTTTGACCTGGGCTGTTGAAATGATCCATGTGGCTCGTCCCATTTGCTCAATTTGCCGGTATGGGTTGGGTATCATTGTGAAAGCGATTTCAATGACAGGGGTGCTCGTGGTAAAGATGAAAGATGTGGCCGAGCTGGCGGGCGTTTCGAGCGCCGCCGTCTCGCGCTACCTCAACGGTGGATATATCTCGGCGGACAAGGCCGAGCGCATTAAGCAGGCGATTGAGCTGACCGGATACGTGCGGTCCAGCCAGGCTCGCGCGCTGCGCACCGGCTCTACCAAGCTCATCGGCGTCATCGTGCCCAAGATCAACTCGGAATCCGTGAGCCGCATTACCGCCGGCATCGGCCAGGTGCTCGGTCGTCGTGGCTACCAGATGTTGCTTGCCAATACCGACAATGCCCCCGATCGCGAGCTCGAATACCTCGATTTATTCCAGAACCACCCGGTCGATGGCATCGTGCTCGTGGCAACCATGGTCACCGACGAACATCGTGCGGCCATTGCGTCTTGCCGTGTGCCCATTGTGCTGATCGGCCAAAACGTCGAGGGCGCGGCGTGCGTCTATCACGACGATTACGAGGCCGCCTTTGAGCTGGGCCATGCGCTTGCGGGTCGCGTGGACGGCAAGATTGCCTATATTGGAGTTACCGAAGAGGACCGCGCGGCCGGTTATGACCGCCGTCGCGGTTTTGAGGCCGGCTTGCGCGCCGCGGGCAACCCGCTCGATGCCGCCTTGATTCGCCTGGGCTCGTTTACGCTCGACTCGGGCTATGGTGCGGCGCGTGAACTGCTTTCCGTCGACCCCGATGTTTCGTTTATCGCGTGCGCGACCGACACCATGGCGGCGGGCGCGCTGCGTGCCATCGATGAGGTTCGCGGCATGGGCGAGGGTATACACCGCGTGAGCGGTTTTGGCGACAACGCGTTTTTGCGCGCGCTGACGGGCGGCATTCCCACCGTGCATTATGGCTACCTGACCAGTGGCGTCGAGGCGACCAATATGTTGCTCAACACGCTCGATGGCGTGGAGGGGGAGAGCGGTCTCAAGACGCTCAAACTCGGCCATCAACTTATGAATGTCTAGGCTTTGGGCATGTCTGCCTGCCTTTGAGGCCCCTGTTTTTGCGGTAAAACTACCATTCGCCGGCTTTTTCCTACCGTTCACCCTACTATGAAAACGATTACAGACATATGAAACTGAAAACGATTACAGTGTAAGTGTCAAAGGTAGTCGGGTGCGCATGCACCCGTTGGAGGAAAGGGAAGTCATGGACTACCGCAAATCAGCCCAAGAGGTGCTCGACAACATCGGTGGCGCCGGCAACGTTGTTTCGGCCGCACACTGCGCCAAGCGTCTGCGCCTGGTGATTGCCGATAACGCGAAGGTTGACAAGGAGGCCCTCGAGAATATCGACGGCGCTAAGGGCGTCTTTGAGGCCCAGGGCCAGCTCCAGATTATCTTTGGCACTGGTACCGTCAATAAGGTCTACGACGAGTTCATTGCGCTCAGTGGCGTCGAGGCTGCCACCAAGGCCGAGGTCAAGGAGGCCGCGGCGCAGCAGCAGAACATCTTTATGCGTGCCATTAAGGTGCTCGGCGACGTCTTTGTCCCCATCATCCCCGCCATCGTGGCTTCGGGCCTGCTGCTGGGCATTATGAGCGCCCTTAACTTTATGGCCTCCAACGGCTTTATCGCGCTCGACACCAATAACTTTATCTACAAGATTGCCGACCTGGTCTCGGGCACGTCCTTTGGCATTCTGCAGATCCTGATCGGCTACTCCGCCGCTAAGGCCTTTGGCGCCAACCCGTATCTGGGCGCTGTCGTCGGCGGTGCGTTCATCAACTCCTCGCTGCAGAGCGTCTACACGGTTGCCTCCGAGGGCGTGCAGTCCATGGTCACCGTCATTCCCGGTGTGTACAGCTTTGAGTGGGTCGGCTATCAGGGCCATGTGATCCCCATCGTCATCGCCTGCGCTATTCTGGCCTTCCTCGAGAAGCGCCTGCACAAGATCGTTCCCGAGATGTTCGACCTCTTTGTGACCCCGCTCGTCTCGGTGTTCGTGACCGTGCTCGTGACCCTCGTTGCCGTCGGCCCCATCTTCGTGTGGGCCGAGAACGCCATTCTCGGTCTGATTCAGGCCCTGCTCACCCTGCCCTTTGGCATCGGTTCCTTTATCGTCGGCCTGTTCTATGCCCCCACGGTCGTTACCGGTATCCACCAGATGTACACCGCCATCGATCTGGGCCAGCTCGCTCAGTACGGTGTGACCTATTGGCTGCCCATCGCCAGCGCTGCCAACATCGCCCAGGGTGGTGCCGCGCTCGCCGTTGCCTTTAAGACCCGCGATGCCAAGATCAAGGGTCTGGCGCTTCCTTCGGCCCTGTCCGCCTTCATGGGCATTACCGAGCCTGCCATCTTTGGTGTGAACCTGCGCTTCTTTAAGCCCTTCATCGCCGGCTGCATCGGCGGCGGTTGCGGTGCCCTGGTCTGCGCGCTCACTTCGCTGGCTGCCTCCGGCACGGGTGTTACGGGTATCTTCGGTATCCTGCTGTGCCTGGCCCAGCCCGTGCAGTACGCGATCATGTTTGCGGTTGCCGCGGTCGTGTCCTTTGCCATCTCGTTTGTCCTGTACAAGGACGAGCCCAAGGCTTCCGAGCAGGCCTAAGAGCTTTTGATTGAGGAACGCCCGCGGGCTGTATGCTCGCGGGTGTTCCCCGCATCTGGCGCCGATCTTTGGCACCTTGTAACTTTCGATCCGTTAGGACTTTGATATGTCTAATGCACTCGGTCGCGACCTTGCAAAGCTGGTCGCCGCTGTTGACGCCGCCGCCTCTGAGTGCGGTCATGGCGCGTATGGCCAGCGCTTTCATATTATGCCGCCCACGGGCTGGCTCAACGACCCCAACGGGCTTTGCCAGGCCGATGGCGTGTTTCACGCATACTTCCAGTATGCTCCGTTTGATGTGAACGGCGGCGTCAAGATGTGGGGACATGCCACGAGCCGCGACCTTATGAACTGGGACTACGTTGGCGCGCCGCTGCTTCCCGACGAGCCGTTCGACTGCCATGGCGTGTACTCGGGCTCGGCATTGGTCGAGGACGGTCGCATTCGCGTGCTCTATACCGGCAACGTTAAGCTCCCCGATACGGACGGCGTTTATGACTATGTCAACACCGGCCGTCGCGCCGATACCGTGTATGTCGAGAGCGTTGATGGCCTTGCCGGTCGGGAGTTCAGCCAAAAGCGCGTGGTGCTGGCGTCCGAGGATTATCTCGAGGATTTGACCTGCCACGTGCGTGACCCCAAAGGTGTGGCGTGGCGCGGACGGGCGTTATCACATGGTGCTGGGCGCGCGTCGTCGCGTGGATGGGCCGCATGTCGATAGTCGATTTTGCGCCATGCACGGCGAGGGCGCCGGGCGCGATGTGGGCGAGATCCTGGTGTATGGCTCGGCCGATATGCTGAGCTGGGAGCTCGAGAGCCGTGTGTCTACGCCCGAGCGTTTTGGATTTTATGTGGGAGTGCCCGGGTTACTTTGAGCTTGAGGCCGATGACGGTGTGCCGGCGAAGTGGCTGTCCTTCTTCCCCCCAGGGGCTCGAGGGCGGTCGTTGGGACCGCGGCAACGTATACGCTGCTGGCTACATGCCTGTAACGGGCGACATTGCAGGTGGTGACGGTGCCTATGAGCTGGGCGAGTTCCGCCTGTGGGACGCTGGTTTTGACTTCTATGCGCCGCAGGAGTTTACGTCCGAGGATGGTCGCCACATTCTGATCGGCTGGATGGGCATGCCCGATGAGCCGACCTATGACAACGCACCCACCGTGGTGTGCGGCTGGCAGCACTGCATGACGGTGCCGCGCGAGCTTACGGCCGGTGCCGGCGACGTGGTGCTGCAGCAGCCGGCGCGCGAGATCGAGCGCCATTATGCCTCGGTGCGTGTGGGGGAGGGCTCGTTGGAGGTTGCCGGCGATACCTGCTTTGACGTTGTTGTCGACGGTGTCGACGGCGTATTTACCGCGATCGTTGATGGCGAGCTGAAGCTGGCGTTTGTGCCCGCCGAGGGCGAGCTGCCCGCGCGCTTTGAGATGCGATTTACCGATGAAGGTCGCGCTTCTGCCGGCTGCGGTCGCACCGTGCGTTGGGAGCCCGTCGACGAGGTTCGTAACGTGCGCATTATCGGCGATGTCTCGTCGGTCGAGGTGTTTGTGAACGACGGCGCGCTCGTGTTTTCGACGCGCATCTATCCCGAGGCCTATGGCGTGACCGTTGACGCCCCGGGTGCGAGCGTGACCTATCACACGCTCAACATCTAGGCGATTCGTCGCATATCGGCGCTATACTGCAGCCGTTGCCCACGATGCGGGGAACACCCGCATCGTGGGTTTTTGTTTGTGAAGGGACGGTGCCTTGTGGATGTACAGCAGCTAGAAGAGGCCTGGGCTTTAAGGGCCGGCGCGCGTGAGGCGCGTCTTGTTGCGGCCTCGCATGTGCCGGCGGCGCTGTCAATGTTGGGGATTGTGCGCCCCGGTGACCGCCTGGTTGCGTTTGCCGATGACTTTGCCGATGCGTTTGCGCACGGCTTTGAAGGCTGTGATGTTGTGCTTGTGGACCCGCCGTCGGTTGCGGCGTTTACTGCCGCGTCCGAGGATTTTGATGCTTCGTTTGATGCCGAGGGGCCGCACCTGTGGTGGTTTGTGAACTCTATCGGCGGGTTTGGTCTGCGCGTTCCCGATCTTCGCGCTCTGGGCCGCGCGGCTCGTGAGGCCCACGCGCTGCTAGTTGTGGACAACACCGTGGCGTCTGCTTTTGGCTGCGATCCGCTGCGGCTGGGTGCTGCGCTGTCGCTCGAGGCACTCGACCGTGTGTGTGCCGGTGAGGCTCCACGCAAGCTCGTAGCCGCCTCGGTCGCGCGCTCGCAGCTCAAGCGCCATCGTGTGGATGCCGCTGCCGAGTGCGCGCATGCGCTGCTCGATGGGTGCGGATTGGCCGCGCTCGATTTGTTCTCCGATGAGGCTGAGGTTCTGGAGAACGGGCTCGATACGCTCGACGCCCGCATGCAGGCGCACTTCGACCGCGCCCGTGCGCTGGCCGAGTATCTGGCCGCCAACGAAATGGTGCGCAACGTGCGCTATCCCGGGCTGATCTCGCATCCCGACCATGCCATCGCGACCGGCATCCTGGAGCACGGTTTTGGCCCGGCAGTTGAATTTGACCTTATCGAATGCAGTGCGGGCGAGCTGTTCGATGCTTTGCCTGGGGAGTTCCGCACATCGCCCGCCGGTGGCGCAACAACGCGCCTTTCGGCTCCACGCGGCAAGCAGGGGAACACCATTCGCCTCTTCGCCGGCACCGACAATCCTCTGGTAGTAGCGTCCATCCTAGACAACGCCCTCCGCAAGTAGCTAATCGGGGCCTGTGCCACGAAAACGGCCTATTTACTACGTTTAAGCCATAGGGGTCGACCATACCCGCCTATTTTGATAATTACCAAGCTGTCTACCAGCGGTTTTAATTTCATAATGTCCGGTATGGTCGAGGGCATTCAGCTAAACGTAGTAGATGGGCCCGTTTTGTGACGCGAGCCTCAATCCGAGGGCGCGGTGGACAATAATTCAGTCCCAAAAGGACTACCCTGCGTTGATGCTGGCGATGAGGTCGTTTGCTTTGGTGGCGATGACGTTGTTGATGTCGGCCTGCAGCTCCTCGTAGACTGCTATGGCTCGCTGGCCGGCGGGGGTGAGGGTGGATCCGCGGGCGCCGTCGCGCTCTATGAGCTTGCAGCCCAGCTGGCCTTCGGCTTCGTTCACAATGCGCCAAGCCTTGGAATACGCCATGCCCATGCTCTTGGCGGCACGGTTGAGCGAGTGCTCGCGGGCAATACCCTGCAGCAGCAAGACGCAGCCGTGACCAAACACGCCCGGCAGATCTTTGTCGCACGCTTGAATGACCAACTTTGCCGTCGTCTTGTACTCCATGTGCTCCACGTCTCCCCGCTAAAGTGTTTGCTGGGCAAACGCAAAGCCTGCGTCAAACCCTCGTGTGCTCTTCTTAAATCATGCATTGTAGCAGTCAAAGTGCGTTAAGATACTTCCCCAGTATTGGGCGCCCAAGGTTGGGCTGGGTCCTACGAGGCCTGCAGCCGACCGGTCGCATGGAAAAAGGAGAAACATGGCTACGTTCTTTCCCGGTGAGTCCCACACGTTTTCGGAGTATCTGCTGGTCCCTGGTTACTCGTCCTCGCAGTGCATCCCCAACAACGTCTCTCTTAAGACGCCGCTGACCCGCTTCAAGCGCGGTGAGAAGCCGGCAATCACCCTGAACATCCCCATGGTTTCCGCTATCATGCAGTCCGTTTCGGGCGTCGACATGGGTGTCGCGCTCGCTACCGAGGGTGGTCTGTCCTTCATTTACGGTTCCCAGAGCGCCGAGTCCGAGGCCGCTATGGTCAAGGCCGTCAAGGATCACAAGGCCGGCTTCGTTCAGTCCGATTCCACGCTGACCCCCGACATGACCATGGAGCAGGTCATCGAGCTCAAGGAGAAGACCGGTCACTCCACCATGCCGGTCACCGACGACGGCACTCCCAAGGGTAAGCTCCTGGGCATCGTCACCAGCCGTGACTATCGCCCCAGTCGCGATGACCACCAGACGAAGGTCTCCGAGTTCATGACCCCGCGTGAGCAGCTCATCGTGGGCGACAAGAACATCAGCCTCAAGGTTGCCAACGACGTCATCTGGGACAACAAGCTCAACGCCCTGCCGATCGTCGACGACAACGATCACCTCATGGGCATCGTCTTCCGCAAGGACTACGACAGCCACAAGACCAACCCCAACGAGCTGCTCGACGGCGACAAGCGCTACATGGTCGGCGCCGGTATCAACACCCGCGACTATGCCGAGCGCGTGCCGCTGCTCATTGAGGCCGGCGCCGATGTCCTGTGCATCGACTCTTCCGAGGGCTTCAGCGAGTGGCAGAAGCGCACCATCGAATGGATCCGCGCCAACTACGGCGAGGACGTCAAGGTCGGTGCCGGTAACGTCGTCGACGCCGAGGGCTTCCGCTTCCTGGCCGACTGCGGTGCCGACTTCATCAAGGTCGGTATCGGCGGCGGTTCCATCTGCATTACCCGCGAGACCAAGGGCATCGGCCGTGGCCAGGCCACTGCGCTGATCGACGTCTGCCGAGCTCGCGACGAGTACTACGAGGAGACGGGCGTCTACGTGCCCGTGTGCTCCGACGGCGGTATCGTCTACGACTACCACATGACGCTCGCCCTTGCCATGGGTGCCGACTTTATGATGCTGGGCCGCTACTTCGCGCGCTTTGACGAGAGCCCGACCGAGCGCGTCAACGTCAACGGTCAGTACATGAAGGAGTACTGGGGCGAGGGTTCTGCGCGTGCCCGCAACTGGCAGCGCTACGACCTTGGCGGCGCCGCGAAGCTCAGCTTCGTCGAGGGCGTCGACTCCTACGTCCCGTACGCCGGTTCCCTCAAGGACGGCGTGGGCGGCACGCTTTACAAGGTCAAGTCCACGATGTGCAACTGCGGTGCCCTCTCGATCCCCGAGCTCCAAGAAAAGGCACGCCTGACCCTGGTGAGCTCGACCTCCATCGTCGAAGGCGGCGCCCACGATGTCGTAGTCAAGGATTCTCAGCAGTCCGTGTCTTATCGATAAGGTAAGAGCTGCATATAAAGGTTGATTTCCAACCACGTTATTTAGATAAAGCGAGATGCCGGCAAGTCGCAGGCATCTCGCTTGTTGTATTTGCTATCATCAGTCAAGTTAACCTTAGGGTCGGTCGGCTTGGCTTTGTTCGCTACAAGTTCCGCACGCAAAGAAGAGCACTAAATGTGCTCTTCGTCTTGCGCAGGACTGTCCGCAGTAGCGAATAAAGCCAAGCCGACCGACCCCAGCTAAGATTAAAGGAGCTGATATGTGCGATTGCACAGATCATAAGGACGAGATCCCTGTCTACGACGCGCAGGCCATTGAGTCCAAGTGGATGAAGGCCTGGGAGGACTCCAACCTCTTTGCCGTCGACACCGACGATAGTAAGCCCAAGAAGTACGTGCTCGAGATGTTCCCGTATCCGTCGGGCGACCTGCACATGGGCCACGCGCGCAACTATACCATCGGCGATGCCATGGCCCGTCAGGCCCGCATGCGCGGCTACGACGTGCTGCACCCCATCGGCTTCGATGCCTTTGGCCTGCCCGCCGAGAACGCCGCCATCAAACACAATACGCAGGCTGCCGCCTGGACGTATAAGAACATGGATCAGGCGCTTGCCACGATGAAGCGCATGGGCTTCTCCTACGATCTGGATCGCATGGTCAAGACCTGCAGCCCCGACTATTACCGCTGGGGTCAGTGGATCTTTGAGAAGATGTGGGAAAAGGGCCTGGTCTACCGTAAGAAGAACCCGGTGAACTGGTGCCCCAACTGCAAGACCGTTCTGGCCAACGAGCAGGTTACCGAGGGCAAGTGCTGGCGCTGCGGCACTGAGCCCGAGAAGCGCGACCTTGAGCAGTGGTACTACAAGATCACCGAGTACTCCCAGGAGCTGCTCGACGACCTGGAGAAGCTCCCCGGCTGGCCCGAGCGCGTCAAGCAGATGCAGGCCAACTGGATCGGCCGCTCCGAGGGCGCCGAGGTCGACTTTACCCTGTGCGACAAGGATGGCGAGCCCATCGAGGGCGACGAGGGTAAGATCACCGTCTTCACCACGCGAGCCGACACGCTCTTTGGTGTCTCCTTCTTTGTCCTGGCTCCTGAGTACGCGCGCCTGCACGAGCTCGTCGAGGGCACGGAGTACGAGGAGGCCGTCACCAAGATCGTCGAGGACTCCAAGCATATCTCTGCCGTCGAGCGTGCCCAGGGCACCCTCGAGAAGCACGGTGCCTTTACCGGCCGCTATGTGGTGAACCCCGTCAACGGCGAGAAGGTCCCCGTGTGGGTTGCCGATTATGTCGTTGCCGACTACGGCACCGGCGCCGTCATGGCCGTTCCCTGCGGCGACCAGCGCGACTTTGAGTTCGCCCGCAAGTACGATCTGCCTATTGTGCCGATCATTCTGGACGATGACGACCGCGCTGCCGTCGAGGCCAGCGGCGAGACCATCGATACCTTCCATGCCGAGAACGTCGACTGGGATTGCGCCCACGCTGCCGAGGGCACGCTCGTCCAGTCCGGCAAGTACACCGGCATGCGCGGCGGCAAGCACTCCGAGGGCGAGGCTGCCATCGTGTCCGACCTCGAGGCCATGGGCTGCGGCCGTCGCAAGGTCGAGTTCCGCCTGCGCGACTGGCTCATCAGCCGCCAGCGCTACTGGGGCAACCCCATCCCGGCCATCCACTGCGAGCACTGCGGCATCGTGCCCGTGCCCGAGGACCAGCTGCCGGTGACGCTGCCCGAGAACCTGGACCTGGGTGCCGGCGAGACCCTCGCCGAGTGCAAGGAGTTCTACGAGACCACCTGCCCGGTGTGCGGTCGCCCGGCTAAGCGCGAGACCGATACCATGGACACCTTCACCTGCTCTAGCTGGTATTACCTGCGCTATACCGACCCGCACAACACCGAGCTGCCCTTCTCCCGCGAGGCGGCAGACCGTTGGATGCCCGTCGATAACTATATCGGTGGCATTGAGCACGCCATTCTGCACCTGCTCTACAGCCGCTTCTTTACCAAGGCGCTGCGCGACCTGGGCCTGCTGAGCGTTGACGAGCCCTTCACCAACCTGCTGTGCCAGGGCATGGTCAAGGACGAGAACGGCGACACCATGTCCAAGTCCAAGGGCAATGTCGTGCCCCCGAGCTCGGTCATCGAGCCCTACGGCGCCGACACCATGCGTCTGGCGATCCTGTTTATCGCCCCGCCCGAGAAGGACTTCGACTGGGATCCCAAGGCCGTCGAGGGCGCTAACCGCTTCATTAAGCGCGCCTGGCGTATCGTGTGGCAGCTCGTCCAGTCCGGCGACGCCAACGTTGCCTTTGACAAGTCCGCGCTCGACGAGGTCGCGATGAAGCTCTACCGCGAGCGCCATCGCACCATTGCCAAGTGCACCGAGGACTTCGACCGCGGCCAGTTCAACACCGCGATCTCGGCCGTCATGGAGCTCGTCAACGCGGCGAGCGCCTACCTCAACGCCACCGAGGGCGCTGACCGCGACAAGGCCCTGTGCTACGGCGTGGCCAAGGATATCGTGAGCGTCCTCGCCCCCATCTGCCCGTTCTGGGCCGACGAGCTGTGGCACGAGGCACTCGGCTGCGAGGGCAACGCCTACACCGCCGCCTGGCCCGAGTTCGACCTGGCCGAGTCCATCGAGGACACGGTGCAGATCGTCGTCCAGGTACTCGGCAAGGTCCGTGGCCGCATTGACGTGGCCCGCGATGCCTCCAACGAGGAAATGCAGGCTGCCGCCGAGGAGGCCGTTGCCAAGTGGCTCGAGGGCAAGACGGTCGTCAAGGCCATCTGCGTGCCCGGCAAGCTGGTTAACCTGGTGGTCAAGTAAGCGCTGCGCGCATAGTTGACAAAAAATTACCGAGGGACTATTCCACAGGGAGTCGCCCCTCTTTTTGGTTATGGATACTTGCGACAACACCCAATTATCCATTTCTTGTGGAGAACCTGTGCTCACGCTGACCTGCGGGTTTGTGTTGTGGTTGCACGTTTGCGCAGGTATTGGTATAGTTTGCTTGCAAATGAAGTTGTAATTGAAAGAAGTGGGGTTTCGGCCCCGCTTCCTTTTTTGTATGGATGGAGGTGCCGCAATGGTCAAGACCAAGACCGAGCAGGCGATCATCGACGCGCTCGAGGCCGTTGCTCCCCAGCACGATGTCGACATCGTCGACGTTGAGCTCGTGGGTGCCACCAAGGCCCCCTGCGTGCGTGTGCGTATCGAGGGTGCCGAGGGTCAGAGCCTGTCGCTCAATGACGTCACGGCCAACACCAAATGGGTCGGCGATGTGATTGAGGAGCTCGACCCCATCTCTTCGAGCTATACGCTCGAGGTGTCGAGCCCGGGTATGGCGCGCCCGCTGCGCCGCCCGCGTGACTTTGCCCGCTTTGCGGGCGAGAACTGCGAGCTCACCTCCACCGCCACCGAGGGCCGTCGCAAGTACGCCGGCAAGATTGCCGCCGCCACCGAGACGAACGTGACCCTCGAGCTCGAGGACGGCGAGTCCGTTACCCTCGATTTCTCTGATGTTAAAAAGTGCAAGTTGAAGCCCACCTATGACTTCAAGCCCGTGAAGGAAGGAAAGTAAGATGGCAGCATCCGACATGATGTCCGCCCTGATGGAGCTTTGCCAGGAGAAGCACATCGACCAGCTCTACCTGATCGACCGCCTGGAGCAGTCGCTCGCCAAGAGCTATGCCGAGATCCTGCATCTTGAGTGGGGAGCCAAGGTGACCATCGACCGCACCACCGGCAAGATCTACGTCTACCGTCTGGAGCCGATCGACGATTCCATGGACGAGGAGGGCAACTTCACCGAGTTCGAGGAGATCGACGTCACTCCCAAGAACACGAGCCGCATCGCCGCCCAGCACGCCAAGGCCGAGATCAACGCCATCGTGCGCAACTCCGCCCGCGAGCAGATCTACGAGGAGTTCTCCGGCCGCATCGGTGACCTCATTAGCGGCACCGTGCTGCAGTCCACTCCCGACTTCACGATCGTCAAGATTCGCGAGGGCGTCGAGGCCGAGCTTCCGCACTTCGACCAGCGCCGTTACGAGAACGAGCGCAACGAGCGTCCGATGGGCGAGCGCTACCTGCACAACCAGCACATCAAGGCCGTGATTATCGACGTTCGCGACCCCAACTCCAACCTGCAGCCGGTCCGTGGCGAGCACAGCCGTCCGCCGATTGTCATCTCCCGTACCCACCCCGAGCTCATGCGTCGTCTGTTTGAGCAGGAGGTGCCCGAGATCTATGAGGGCACCGTCCAGATCAAGTCGATCGCCCGCGAGCCCGGTCAGCGCTCCAAGGTCGCCGTTCACTCGCTCGACGATCGTCTGGATCCCGTGGGCGCCTGCGTCGGCCCCAAGGGCAGCCGTGTTCGCGCCGTCGTGGGCGAGCTCCGTGGCGAGCGCGTCGACGTCATCCTGTGGGATGCCGATCCGGCCGTCTATGTCGCCAACGCCCTGTCGCCCGCCAAGGTCACCCGCGTCCTTATCGACGAGGAGAAGGCCTACGCCGGCGTTATCGTGCCCGACGACCAGCTGTCCCTCGCCATCGGCAAGGAGGGCCAGAACGCCCGCCTCGCCGCGCGCCTGACCGGCTGGCACATCGACATCAAGTCCGAGACCCTTGCCGCCGAAATCCTCAAGAACGTTCCCGTTCACGAGGAGCCCGCCGCCGACCTGATCGGTGACGAGGAGGACGAGGACGTCCGTCGCTGCGAGTTCGTGTCCGAGGACGGCATCCAGTGCCGCAACCAGGCCCGTCCCGGCTCCCGTTTCTGCGGTGTCCACGACACCGACGCCTTCGATGATGCGGAGGACCTGATCTAGCGCGCGGTCGCGCCGGGCGGGTCCCGGCGCATACCCCACGCTCGTTCAGTCTCTAGGCACCCAAGGTGCCAGAAAGGGTAGGTGAAGTCATATGGCAAAAGTCCGTGTGTCCACCCTGGCCAAAGAGTTCGGCATGACCTCCAAGGAACTGATGGGTCATCTCGCCGAAATGAAGATTCCCGCTAAGTCCGCTTCCTCCGCCCTGGAGGACGCCTACGTCGCTATGGTCCGCAAGCAGCTCGCCTCGGTGATCGAGGCCCGCGCCCAGGAAGTCGAGGCCGCCAAGCAGGCCGAGGAGCAGGCCGCTGCTGCCGAGGAGGCAGCGCGCGCTGCCGAGGCAGAGCGCGAGCGCATCGCCGCCGAGAAGGCACGCGAGGAGGAGCGCCGCCAGTTCGCCGCGGCCCAGGCTGCCGAGGAGGCCGCCCGCGCCGAGGCCGAGGCTAAGAAGAAGGCCGAGCAGGAGCGCCTTGCGCGCGAGAAGGAGGAGGCTGCCCGCGAGGCCCAGCGCCGCGCCGTCCCCGCTTCCGACTCCGGTTCGCGTTTCCGTTCGCTGCTCGACCAGATCGCCGCACAGGAGACCGTGCTCAAGGAGAAGAAGGACGCCGAGGAGAAGGCCAAGGCCGAGCGCGCTGCCGAGCGCGGCAACCGTCGTGGCGGCAACAACGACCGTCGCGGTGGCCGTCGTAACGATCGCAATGCCTCCGACAACAACTCCGAGCGTAACGCCTCCGAGAACCGCCCCCACAGCCATCGCACCAACGCCAGCAACAACGTCGCTGCCGGCATGGACTTCCCCAACCCCGACAAGCAGGGCAAGGGCAAGAAGCGCAAGGGTGGTCACAACAACGAAGAGGACCACTACAGCCGCATGGCTCGCGAGGCCGAGGAGTACAGCCGCGAGAAGGTGCTCGAGGAGGCTCGTGCCGCCGTCGAGGAGGCCTCTCGCGAGTCCACCGGTCGCCGCAAAAAGCGCAAGGAGAAGCGCGAGCGCGAGGCCGCAAAGGCTCAGGAAGAGCGCAAGATTGAGGAGGCGCTGGCTCAGGGCGTGAACCCCGAGGACCTCGACGCCATCAAGGTCTCCCAGGGCGTTACCGTCCAGGAGCTCGCCGAGGCGCTCGACGTTCCGGCCAACGACATCATCAAGCGCCTGTTCCTGCTGGGTACGCCGCTTACCATGACGCAGTCCATGTCCGACGACCTTGTCGAGCTCGTTGCCGACGACCTGGGCCGCCAGATCAAGATCATCACCCCCGAGGCGGAGAACACCTTCTCGTTCTACGACGATCCCGCCGACCTTAAGCCGCGCGCCCCGGTCGTCACCGTTATGGGCCACGTCGACCACGGCAAGACGAGCCTCCTCGACGCCATCCGTCACACCGGCGTCGCTGCCGGCGAGGCGGGCGGCATTACCCAGGCCATCGGTGCTTCTCAGGTCATGATCAACGACCGCAAGATCACCTTCATCGATACCCCGGGCCACGCCACCTTTACGGCTATGCGTGCCCGCGGCGCCAAGGTGACCGACATCGTCATCCTGATCGTCGCCGCCGACGACGGCGTCATGCCTCAGACCATTGAGTCGATCAACCACGCCAAGGCCGCCGGCGTACCCATCGTCGTCGCCGTCAACAAGATCGATAAGCCCGGCGCCAACCCCGACCGCGTGCGCCAGGAGCTCACCGAGTACGGCATCATCCCCGAGGAGTGGGGCGGACAGAACATGTTCGTCAACATCTCGGCCAAGCAGAAGATCGGTATTGACGACCTGCTCGAGACCGTGCTGCTCCAGGCCGACGTGCTCGAGCTCAAGGCCAACCCCGACACCTTTGCCTCCGGTAACGTCCTCGAGGCGAAGCTTGACAAGGGCCGCGGCTCGGTTGCCACGGTGCTCGTGACCCGCGGTACCCTGCACGTGGGCGATACGCTGGTCGCCGGCCTTACCTACGGCCGCGTCCGCGCCATGCTCGACCCCAAGGGCAACGCCGTCACCGAGGCCGGTCCCTCCGACGCCGTCGAGATTCTGGGCCTGCAGTCCGTCCCCAACGCCGGCGATGAGTTCCGCGTGTTCGAGGACGAGCGCGAGGCTCGCGCCCTGGCCGACGAGCGTTCGCTCAAGGCCCGCATCGAGGAGCAGAGCCGCGTGAAGCATGTGACGCTCGAGAACCTCTTCGAGACCATCGCCGACGCCGAGGTCAAGGAGCTCAACCTGATCATCAAGGCCGACGTCCAGGGTTCTATCGAGGCCCTTCAGGACTCCCTCGACAAGATGGACCAGTCCGAGGTGCGCATCAACACGATCCACTCCGCCGTTGGCGCCATCAACGAGACCGACGTCGTTCTGGCCGACGCCTCCAACGCCATCATCATCGGCTTTGGCGTCCGTCCCGACGGCAAGGCCCGCTCCGCCGCCGAGCGCGAGGGCGTCGAGATCCGTTGCTACGACGTCATCTACAAGTGCCTCGAGGACCTCGACGCAGCCCGTATCGGCATGCTCAAGCCCACCGAGGTCGAGGTTTCCACGGGTACCGCGACCGTTCTGGACACCTTCAAGGTGCCCAAGGTCGGTATCGCCGCCGGTGTCCGCGTCGAAGAGGGCGAGATCGCCGCGACCGATTCCGTGCGCCTGGTGCGCGACGGCATCGTGGTCTTCAACGGTAAAATCGCCTCGATGCGCCACTACAAGGACGAGGCCAAGAGCCTCAAGAGCGGCTCCGAGGGCGGTATTGGCCTGGAGAACTTCCAGGACATCAAGCCTGGCGACACCATTGAGGGCTACCGCATCGACCAGGTTGCCCGTACCGAGTAGGGGGTAGCGCTATGAAGCAAACGCAGGCAACCCGCCGTTTGGGCGAGCAGCTTCGCGAGAAGCTCGGTTATATCCTGCTCTTTGAGGTTTCCGATCCGCGTCTCGACCTGGTCACCCTGACCGCGGTCGAGGTCGCGGTGGACCGTTCGTTCGCGCGCGTGTACGTGTCGTGCGACGCGAGCCGCTACGACGAGGTCATGGAGGCGCTCGCCAGCGCCAAGGGCTGCATCCGTAGCCTGTTGGCCCGCTCGCTCGATTGGCGCGTCACGCCCGAGCTCGATTTTCGCATCGATCGCTCGACCGATGAGGCCGAGCGCATCACGCGTGCGCTGGAAAACGTTCCCGCCACGCTTGCGATCGAAAAGGACGAGGACGGCTATCCAATAGCGGATGCCGCCCAGGAGGCAGCTTTAGATGAGTAATTCCGCCGACCTCGCATCGTGCGAGTCTGCAGATATTCAGCGACGCATCCTCGAGCTCATCGAGGATGCGTCCTCCATTGCGATTTCGGGACATACGTCTCCCGATGGTGACGCCCTGGGCTCCGTGCTGGGTCTGGGCCTCTCGCTTATGAAGTTTTTCCCCAACAAGGACATTGCCCTGCTGTTGGCAGACGATGACCCGGTTCCGCGCATCTACCGCTTTATGGAGGGCGCCGACCGTCTGGTGCCGGCATCTGCGTATACCGGCAATCCAGACCTGTTCATCTCGGTGGACGTTCCGGTCGTCGAGCGTCTGAACAACTCCGCCGAGGTGCTCCGCCGCTCGTCGCATGTGGTGTGCTTCGATCATCATCCGGCGCGCGAGGAATTTGCCGAGCTGAGCCTGAGGTGCGTCGGCGCCGCGGCCTGCGCCATGATCATCGACCGATTTTTGGATAATTGCGGTATTGTGGCTCGCAATGGTGTCGCGACGTGCCTGCTGTGCGGCCTGGTGACCGATACCGGTCGTTTTCAGTACCAAAACGCCGATGCCGCTGCGTTCCATGCCGCCTCGCGCCTGGTTGCGCATGGTGCCGATCCGGCGCGCGTTGCGCTCGAGGTCTACCAGAGCATGCGCGTAGAGTTCTTGCATCTCAAGTCCATCGTAATGGGCCGCATTAAGACGGTGGCGCACGGTCGCGTAGCATATAGCTATGCGTACCAGAGCGACCTCGAGGCCTGCGGCGTCACTTCGGACGAGTGCGACGGCCTGGTCGATGTGGTGCGTTCGGTGATGGGCGTTGAGGTCTGTCTGTTCCTTAAGGGCATCGACGGCGATACCAAGGTGCGCGGCAACCTGCGCTCCAAAGGTGACCTCGATGTGTCCGAGATCGCTGCCAACTTTGGCGGTGGCGGGCATCATGCCGCCGCCGGCTTTTCCAACAACGGAACGATTCGCGAGACGCTCGTCGTGGCACTTCCCATGCTGGCCGAGCTGGTAGGGGAGGATCCCGCTTCGGTGACCGTCGAGCTCTAACATTTTGGATGGTACATGGCTCGTCGTACGCCTTCTCAATTGAATATGCTGCTCGCCGTCGATAAGCCGGTGGGTTGTACGTCCCACGACGTGGTATCGCAGTGCCGACGCGCCCTTCATGAGCGACGCGTCGGCCATGCTGGTACGCTCGACCCCATGGCCTCGGGCGTCATGGTGGTGGGCGTGGGCCAGGCGACCCGTCTGCTGGGCATGCTAACCCTCGATACCAAAAGTTATGTCGCCGACATTTCGTTTGGCGTCGAGACCAATACCGATGACGCGGAGGGCGAGGCCGTCCGCACGGTGCCCGTTGCCCCCGGAGCTGCGCGATCTCGCTTACGCCCGTGAGCAGCTCGCCGCTATGCTTGGCCCGCAGATGCAGGTGCCGCCAGCGTTTTCGGCCATCTCGGTCAATGGCGTTCGCGCCTATAAGAGTGCTCGCGAGGGCAATGCGGTTGAGTTGCCCCCGCGCCCCGTCGAGGTCTATGCCGCCGACCTGATCGCCGTGGGCGGCGAGGGCGATACGTGCGTCTGGACCGTGGCGTTTTCGGTAAGCAAAGGCACCTACATTCGCGCGCTCGCTCGCGATCTGGGTCGTGCCTGCGATAGTGCTGCACATATTTCCGCGCTGCGCCGTACGGCCTCCGGCGTGGTTTCCATTGGCGCCTGTCATGCGGTAGAGGAGCTTTCTGCCGAGTCCGCTGCCGGTTTCGCTCTGGATCCCATCGCCGCCCTAGGTGCCACGCGTGTCGATTTGCCGGGTAATCTTGCAGACGACCTGCTTTGTGGCCGCCGCATTCCCGTTGAACGCGCGCTTGCGGGCTTCGATACGGCGAAGGCGCCGTTCGCGCTCGTACTCGATGGGGGATTGAAGGCGCTTGCTCGTATCGAGGGCGGCCGCTTTGTGATGGAGCACGTCTTTCCGCAGGCGATCGGCGGTGTTCGATGATGCTGACGCCCCACGAGCTCGCGCGTATCTTTTTCGCGGGTGAGTTGGATGAGGCCCGTATCGTTTCTGCCGATGCTTTTGATGGGTGCGAGTTCTTGGGTGCCGCGTCGATCGCTATTGGCGTGTTTGATGGCGTGCATCGTGGGCACCAAGAGCTGATCGAAGCGGTTATTCGCGATGCGCATGATCACGGCAGCAAAGCGGTCGTGGTCACCTTCGATCCTGATCCGGACGTCGTGGTGAGTCCGTCGCCCGCTCAAAAATTGATGACGACGGCCGACCGCCTGCATGCCCTGGCTCAAACCGGGGTCGATGCCGTGGTGGCCGTTCCCTTTACGCCCGCCGTGGCGGCACTCGATCATGTCGGGTTTCTGGCGCTGTTGTCGCGCGTTGTCGATATTCGCTCCATTCGTGTAGGCAGCGACTTTAGGCTCGGCTGCGGCGGCGCTTCGGGCGTTGCCGAGATGCGCGCCTGGGGCACTGAGCGTGGGGTTGACGTTTACGGTCACGACCTGCTCTGCGTTAACGGGCAGACCGTCTGCGCCACGCGCGTCCGCCATGAGCTGGGTCAGGGTCATGTGGAGCTGGCTGCCGAGCTTCTCGGCCGTCCCTATATGCTGCGCGGCGTTGTGGCGGCTGGCCGTCACGAGGGCTCCGACATGGGCTTTCCCACGGCAAACATCCAGGTGCCCGACGGCATCCAAGTGCCTGCCGATGGCGTCTATGAGGGTCTGGTGCTGGTCGACGATACCGTATGGCCTGCTGCCGTTAACGTTGGCCTGCCGCCGACCTATGCCGATGATGCCTCCTCGGCGCATCTCGAGGCCAACTTGATCGGCTATGCGGGCGACCTGTATGGCGCTTCCGTGTCGCTGGCGTTTACACGCTGGCTGCGTCCGTCTCGCGTGTTCGATTCTCTGGACGAGTTGATCGCGACCGTCGAGGGCAATATCGACGATATCCGTCATAACTTGGGTGAGCAGGGGGTGAGTATCCGTGATTAGCGATGAGGAAAAAGATCAGGTACGCGCGGCATCGGACCTGGTTGCCATCGTGCAGGAAACGGTTGAGCTTAAGCCTCGCGGCCATGAGCTTTGGGGCTGCTGCCCGTTTCATGGCGAAAAGACCCCGTCGTTTCATATTATCCCTGCTACGCAGGTGTGGCACTGCTTTGGCTGCGGCGAGGGCGGCGACGTCTTTACCTATATCATGAAGCGCGAGAACCTGAGTTTTCCCGAGTCGATTCGCTATTTGGCTGATCGCGCGGGCATTGAACTGCACGATACCGGTGCACAGCGCGATCGCGGCACCAAGCGTGCCCGCATCTATGACCTGTGCTCCGAGACGGCTCAGTTCTACCACACCATGCTTATGCGCGGTAAGGACAGCCGTCCGCGCGAGTACTTTGCCAGTCGTGGCATGGGCGGAGATGTCTGCCGACGCTACTGCCTGGGCTTTGCGCCGGGTCGCAACATGCTGGTGACTCATCTGTCGCAGGCGGGCTTTACCCCGCAGGAGATGATCGACGCCAACGTGGCCGTAAGCCGTGGGCGCGGACAGCTCGCAGACCGCTTTTACGACCGTGTGATGTTTCCCATCTTTGATGAACAGGGTCACAATATCGCCTTTGGCGGGCGCATCATGGGCGATGGTCAGCCCAAGTACCTCAACACCGCCGAGACGAGCGTGTTTCATAAAAAGCGAAACCTCTATGGCTTTAACTGGGCCAAGGAGTTTATCGTTGCTCAGGATACTGCCATCGTGGTGGAGGGCTATACCGATTGCATCGCCTGCTGGGAGGCGGGGATCAAAAATGTCGTCGCCACGCTGGGCACGGCGCTGACGGAACATCACGTTAAGACGCTCACCCGTTTTGCCAAGCGCATTGTATATATGTTCGATGGCGACGCCGCCGGTCAAAAGGCCGCTCGCCGCGCGATTCAGTTTATCGAGCAGGATTCGATGGACCTGCGCTGTGTGGTGCTGCCTGACGGCAACGACCCCATGGAGTTCATCACGGCGCATGGCGGCCAGGAGCTTCAGGCGCGCATTGACGCGGCCGAGCCCCTCATGGACTTTGTGTACCGCTCGCTGCAGGAGTCGAGCGACATTACCACACCGGGCGGTCGCGCCAAGGCGCTCGAGGACGCGCTGACGCTCATCTATCCGCTACGTGACAGCTATATGATCGACACGTACTTTATCCAGATTGCCGACCTGTTGGGTTTGGACCTGGAGACCGTGCGCGCGAGTTCGGGCCGCGTGTTTCGCGATGTCGCCAAGCGTGAGGATGCCGAGCGCCGGCGTGAGCAGAACTACGAGCGTCAACGCGCGCAAGCTGAGCGCGCGGGCAGTGCGAGCGGTCGGGCGTCTGGTTCGCAGGGGACGTCTCGCGGTGCCTGGGCCGCGGGTGCGACGCCGCCGGTGTCCGCACCGGTCGAGGAGGATCCGTACGACTACGTTCCGCTTGATGCCTATGGGGCCGCGCCGGTGGAGGCCGACGAGGATCTGCCGCCAATCGTTGTGCCTGCGGGAATGGAAAGCGCTGCGCCCGTTGCCGATAGTCCAAGCGCGGCGGCAGCTCCGTCGATGCCGATTGTTTTGACCGATCTGGAGCGGAAATCCCTGGCGGGGGAGCGCGAGCTGCTGACGATGCTCACGAGCTACCCCGACCTGTTCCGCACGTATGCCGATCGCATTTGTTCTATCGAGTGGGTCGACCCGCGTCACGAGTCCATTGCGTGGGCCGTGCTGGCAACGCCGCCGGGAACCGATCCTGCGGCATGCATGGATGCGGCGCGCGCGGTGTGTCCCGAGGCGGCATCGCTTGTCAGCGCCGGGCGCATCTCGGCAACGAGTAAGCACCCGACCGAGACGAACATCGTCTTTATGCTCGATACGCTCGAGCTCTACACCATCAAACGTCGCATGCGAGCCGCGCAGGCTAAGTTGCGTCAGGACCGTTCACTCGACGATGAGGCCCGTCGGGTGCTGACGATGCAGGCGGTGCAAGATTCACAGCGCCAGCGCGAGCTTCAAAAGTCGATCGGTGGCGTTGCCGACCCGTTCCGTTTGATCGGTTTGGAAACCGCGGGTGCCGATCAGGCCTAGATGTTGTGGTCAACCAGCGTATTCTCGCCTATATCCTGTCTTTATTTTGGGTATAGACGTCCATGTGTGTGCTAAAGTATTGTGTCCTGTGGACTACGAAGGGAGAATCTGTGCCAAAAAAGACTGAGAGCACGGGTACTGGGCTGGAATCCTACGTTGCAAAGCTCATGGGCAACGGCTCAAACAGGACTTCGGTAACCGAGGACGAGATTCAGGTCGCCCTGAAGGATATCGATGTCTCTGATGAGCAGCTCAACGCGGTGTATTCCGCGCTGCGCAACAGCGGCATCCAGATTATCTCCGCGAGCGGAAACGACGACGCCCCGATGGACGTCGACGATGACGATAACGATACCGACGATTTCGACGATGACGAGCACGATTCCGGCTCGCTTGACGATCACGAGCTTAAGATGGCCCGCCAGGCCGATGCCGAGATGGGCTCTTCCAAGAGCAAGAAGAAGCGCACCGTGCGCACGTCTCGTTCGCGTTCGCGCGTGCGCGGCATCGATGCCTCCACGGTGATGCTGACCGGCGACCCGGTTCGTATGTACCTCAAGGAGATCGGTAAGGTCGACCTGCTGACCGCATCTGAAGAGGTCGATCTGGCCATGAAGATCGAGGCCGGTCTCGAGGCTACCGAGAAGCTCGAGGCTGCCGATGCAGGCGAGATCGAACTCACGCGCGCCGAGATGCGTCGTCTTACGCGTATCGAGAACGTTGGTCTTGAGGCCAAGCAGGCGCTCATCAGCGCAAACCTGCGTCTGGTCGTCTCCATCGCCAAGCGCTATGTCGGCCGTGGCATGCTGTTCCTGGATCTGATCCAGGAGGGTAACCTCGGTCTGATCCGCGCCGTCGAGAAGTTCGACTACCAGAAGGGCTTTAAGTTCTCCACGTACGCCACGTGGTGGATCCGTCAGGCCATTACGCGCGCTATTGCCGACCAGGCCCGTACCATTCGTATTCCCGTGCACATGGTCGAGACCATCAACAAGCTCGTCCGCGTGCAGCGCCAGCTCCTCCAGGACCTGGGTCGCGACCCGACCCCCGAGGAGATCGGTGCCGAGATGGACATGAGCGCCGACCGCGTCCGCGAGATCCAGAAGATTTCGCAGGAGCCCGTGTCGCTCGAGACCCCCATTGGCGAGGAAGAGGATTCCCAGCTGGGCGACTTCATCGAGGACTCCCAGGCTATCGTTCCGCCCGATGCCGCCAGCTTCTCCATGCTGCAGGAGCAGCTCACCCAGGTGCTTGATTCGCTTGCCGATCGTGAGCGCAAGGTTATCGAGCTGCGCTTTGGCCTCGTTGACGGACATCCCCGCACGCTCGAGGAAGTCGGTCGCGAGTTTGGCGTCACGCGCGAGCGTATCCGCCAGATCGAGTCCAAGACCCTGGCCAAGCTCCGCCACCCGAGCCGCAGCAGCAAGCTCAAGGACTACATCGAAAGCTAGTCAAGCAAGAAGCGCCCTCAAGCACATCCGCTTGAGGGCGCTTTTATGTAGTCATTGGGGACGTTCTTAAACGACTAGTCATTGGGGACGTTCTTGAATGACTAGTCGTTTAAGAACGTCCCCAATGACTGGGTCGGAAAATTTCTTAAAAAAGTTCTTGCCCTTCGCCCGATCGTCCGTATAATAAACTTCGTTGCTTGAGAGCACGCACCTATTCCTCGGTAGCTCAATGGTAGAGCACGCGGCTGTTAACCGCGCTGTTGTAGGTTCGAGTCCTACCCGGGGAGCCAGAATTTCTCAGCCCATTTCGCTGGGCTTTTAAATTCCTCGGTAGCTCAATGGTAGAGCACGCGGCTGTTAACCGCGCTGTTGTAGGTTCGAGTCCTACCCGGGGAGCCAGGCTTTAAAACCCGTCGCTTATGCGGCGGGTTTTTTCATGCCGCGATCGCCGGTGGCGAACGTTACCGTATCAACATTTCGTGTCGAGGATGTAATCGCGAACCCCATGGCCTTAACATGGCGCGGTCGTTGTAAACTATTGGAATGATTGCTCCCACGACATGGTGCCGCGAGCACCAAGAAAAGGAGATTCTTGTGTCTGAGACCATTAACGGCAGCCTGAGCGTCTCGAACGACGTTATTGCCGATATTGCCGGTTATGCCGCGATGACGTGCTACGGCGTCGTCGGTATGGCCGAACAGCTGCAGGGCGCCGAGAGCGTGCGCCTGCTTGCCGGCCAGCGCCTCCGCAAGGGCGTGCTTGTTTCCGCCGACGAGAACGGCCTTACGGTCGACCTTCACGTCGTGCTCGAGAACGGCGTCAACATGAAGTCCGTCTGCCACAATCTTTCGAGCTCCGTCGCCTTCACCCTGCAGGAGATCGCCCAAATCGATCCCGCCAGCCTTAAGATCGGCATTCACATCGACGCGCTCAAGAGCCGTCTGAACTAGCATCCGAATACGGAGATTTCACCACTCATGATTGCAAAGACCATTCGCACCTGTTTTCCGATCGCTGCGGCTGCCGTTTCCGAAAAGGCCGAGGAGATCAACAAGCTCAACGTCTTCCCCGTACCCGACGGTGACACCGGCACCAACATGTCGCTCACGCTCGCCTCGGTGACCAAGGAGCTTTCCGCCCTTCCCGCCGATGCCGACATGGAGGCCATTGCTGGCGCCATTACCCACGGCTCCCTGATGGGTGCTCGCGGCAACTCCGGCGTCATCACCTCGCAGATCTTGCGCGGCGTGGCCGAGGGCCTTGTCTCTGCCGATGAGCCCATTACGTCCGCCAATATCGCCTTCGCCTTCCGTCGCGCCGTCAAGGTTGCCTTCCAGGCTGTTCGTAAGCCCATCGAGGGCACAATCCTCACGGTCCTGCGTGATGTTTCGACGAAGGCAGACGAGTGCGAGAAGAAGAAGTTCTCTGCCGAGGATGCTCTCGACGCCATCGTCGTCGAGGCTTACCAGTCCGTCGCCCGCACGCCCGACCTGCTGCCCGTCCTCAAGGAGAACGGCGTGGTCGACTCCGGCGCCTTTGGCTTTGCCATCTTCTTGGAGAACTTTGTTGCCGCTGCCCTTGGCCGCAGCACCGTGGTCGAGGATTTCTCCGCTACGTTCGATTCCGCTGGCTCTGCCCGTGACGCCGCTCTTGACCGCGTGGAGATCGAGGCCAACGACGACTGGGAGGGCTCGGAGTTCCGCTACTGCAACGAGTTCCTCTTTAAGGCCGATGCCCCGTTTGACGAGGACGAGTGTCTGAAGTTCCTGGGCTCTATGGGCGACTGTGAGCTGCTCGTTGGTGCCTATCCCGACTACAAGATCCACGTGCACTCCAACACCCCCAACCTGGTGCTCGAGCACATGCTTCAGCTCGGTCAGATCTATGAGGTCTTTATCCACAACATGGAGATGGAGGCCCACGACCGTACCGCTAAGATCCACGAGGACCAGGAGAAGGCCGCCGAGCCCGCGAAGGCCCTGGGCTTTGTCGCCGTTGCGGCTGGCTCTGGTGAGGCTGACATCCTCAAGTCCCTCGGCGTCGATGTGATCGTGTCGGGTGGCCAAACCATGAACCCTTCGACCGCCGACCTGCTGGGCGCCGTCGACCAGGTCAACGCGACCTCGGTCATCATCCTTCCCAATAACGGCAACATCCGCATGGCTGCCGAGGCTGCCGCTTCTGCCTGCACCGACAAGAAGGTCGCCGTCGTTCCCACCAAGACCGTCCCGCAGGCTTTCTCCGCGTTGTTCGCGGTCCTGCCCGATTCCGAGCTCGAGGATGCCGTTGCCGCTATGGTCGACGCCATCAGCGAGGTCCGCGATGGCGAGGTGACCCGTGCCGTGCGCGACTCCAGCGCCTCCGACGGCTCGCCGATTCACTCCGGTGACGTCATGGGCATCATAGCCGGCTCCATCGACGTGGTCGGCTCTGACGTGAAGCAGGTCACGCTCGACTGCATCAACCGTATGCAGGAGGAAGAGGAGGGCGACGCGCTGACGATTCTGGCCGGCGAGGAGCTGTCCGATGAGGCCTTCCAGGAGATCGTCGATGCCATCGAGGAAGCTCAGCCCGATCTGGAGATCGACGCCCATCGTGGCGAGCAGCCGCTCTATCCCGTGATCTTCTCGATCGAGTAGGCTCTGCCTATGTCCGAGCTGTGCTCCGTGCCGCGCGTCTCGGAGCGCTTTGCCCAGAGCAATGCGCTCGACGAGGATATCGCGCGACTCAAATATGTTTCGGGTAAACGTGAGGAGGCCCTTCGCCGTCTGGGAATTCGGACGGTGGGGGACCTCCTTCTCCATATTCCTCATCGCTACCTGGACTTTACTCGCTCGTGGTCCATCGAGATGGCGCCCATCGGTACCGTGTGCACCATCATCGCCACGGTCGACCGTATTGTCCAAAAGCAGCCCCGTCCGCGTATGCAGGTGACTGAGGTCTCGCTCGTGGACGAGACGGGCGTGCTGCAAGTCGCCTTTTTCCGTCAGCCCTGGATTGCCCAGCAGTTCAAGCAGGGCGACCGCCTGGCCGTTATGGGCAAGGTCGAATTTGCCTATGGCTTTAAGCAGATGGCCTCGCCCCACTTTGAAAAGCTCGAGGACGGGCGCGCCGCCGGTACCATTTTGCCGGTCCACTACGTAAGTGACGGCGTGAGTCAGGCATGGATGCGCCGTATCGTGAGCGGTGCGCTCGAAGTGGTCGCCAATCCGTTCGATCCCATTCCCGCGCCGCTGCGCGCAAAGCGGAAGCTCATGAGCAATGCCCGTGCGCTGCGCTCGATCCACTTTCCCTCGAGCATGGCCGAGCGCGACATCGCGCGCCGGCGTCTTGCCTACGAGGAGTGTCTCTACTTGCAGCTCGCGCTGCGCCTGCGCAACGATGGCGGTATGGTCGACGTGGTGCCTTATGCGCATGCCGCGGGCGAGCATTTGACTGCGCTTAAACAGGCCCTGCCGTTTTCGCTGAGCGATGAGCAGGAGGTTGCATTTCAAGACATCCTGCATGACATGTGCGATGGCGGTCGTGTGATGAACCGTCTGCTGCTGGGCGACGTCGGTACCGGTAAGACCGCCGTTGCCGCCTGCGCGTTGGCGGTTGCGGCCGATAGCGGCACTCAGGCCTGCGTTATGGCACCCACGGGCGTGCTGGCGCGTCAATATGCCGATAAGACCGGCCCCTTGCTCTCGCAGGCTGGTATGACCTGGGCGCTCCTGACGGGCGCCACGCCGGCGGCCGAGCGTGAGCAGATTCATGCTCGTCTCCAGTCTGGCGAGCTCGACGTGCTCTTTGGTACTCATGCGGTGCTTTCGGAGAACGTCACGTTCAAGCATCTGTCGCTTGTGGTGATCGACGAGCAGCACCGCTTTGGCGTAGGCCAGCGTAACGCCCTGCGCGCAAAAGGCCCGGGTGCCGACTTGCTGGTCATGACTGCCACGCCGATCCCGCGCACGCTGGCGCTTTCGGTCTACGGTGACCTGGATACGAGCATCATCCGCCATCGTCCCGTTCCGGGTGCCGGCGTGACGACGCGCGTCCTCACCGAGTCGAGCCGCGACCTGGCCTATGGCGCCATTCGCGATGCACACGAAAAGGGGCAGCAAGCCTACGTGATCTGTCCGCTCGTGGAGCCGAGCGATTCGGCCGATGAGCTCGAAGACGTACCCGGCATCGCTCGCGACGACGAAGGCCGCGTGACCGTGTCTGTGCCGTTGCATGACACGGCGACCGAGCTCGATCGCCTTCGTCTGGCATTACCGGGGCTTACCATCGAGCGTCTTCATGGCCGCATGCCGGCCGGGGGAGAAGGACCGGGTCATCGATGCCTTTAAGCGTGGCGAGATCGATGTGCTCGTCTCGACCACGGTGGTCGAGGTGGGCGTTGACGTGCCCAACGCCACCGTCATGGTCATCGAGAATGGCGAGCGCTTTGGTTTGGCGGCCTTGCACCAGCTGCGCGGGCGCGTAGGCCGCGGCAGCGTGTCGGGCACGTGCCTGGTCATGACGCACTCCAAGGGCAACGGCGGCGCGTCGGCGGCACAAGACCGCCTCCAGTCGCTCGAGAAGACCTCGGACGGCTTTACGCTCGCCCAGATGGACCTGCGTCTGCGCCACGAGGGCGAAATCCTGGGTTACCGCCAGCATGGCGGCGTGACCTTGCGCTTTGTTGACCTTGATGCCGACGAGGAATTGATCGAGTGGGCCCATTTGGACGCGGTCGAGCTCTTGCGGTATGCTTGCAACCTTGACTCTGTGGCGACGCGCCCTCTACGCGATGCGGTCGCCATGCGGTATCGACACATCTTTAAGGAGGTCAGCGGAGGATGAGAATCATCGGCGGCGAATGGCGCGGTCGCAAGATCGAAGAGCCCCGTGGTCGCGATGTCACCCGCCCCACGACCGATCGCGTGCGCGAGGCGTGCGCATCTATGGTCATGTCGGCATTCGACTTCGATCTGGACGAGGTCCGCGTGCTGGATGCCTTTGGCGGCTCCGGCGCCTTGGGCATTGAGATGCTCTCGCGCGGTGCACGCTCGCTCACCACGTTCGAGATCGATCGCAACGCTGCTCGTCTGATTACCAAGAATATCGAGTCGCTGTGCCGTGACCGTGCGCGTTGGCGCGTGGTGACGGGTGACGTGCTGGCAAGCGCCTCGCGCGGCCGCGTGCCGGGCGGTCCCTTTGACCTGGTCCTGCTCGATCCGCCCTATGCTTTTGGCGCCGAGCCGGTCGAGGAGCTGCTGCAAAACCTAGCTCAGCAATGCTTACTGGCGCAGGGCGCCTACGCGCTCTTTGAGCACGCCGCGGCCGATACGGGCGCACATTCGGCAGGCTTTGAGACCGTGCGCGAGAAGCGTTACGGCATAACCTCGGTTGACTTGCTGCGCTGGGTTGGCAACGGCGAGGATGATGGCAACGATAGCGACGCACCCACGGAGGATGCCCATGAGTGACACCATTAACCGCGTAATCGTCCCGGGCACCTTCGATCCCATCACGTTTGGCCATATCGATGTCATCCGCCGCGCCCGCCGCATCTTTCCCAGCGTGATCGTCGCCGTGGCCGAATCGCAGGGCAAAAACGGCGTCGGCACCACGTTTATGCTCGACGAGCGCGTGGCGCTGGCCCGTGAGGCGCTCGGTGATATTAACGGCGTCGAGGTGCTGCCCTTCACCGGGCTCTTGGTCGATTTTGCCCGCGAACAGGGAGCAGGAGCCGTGGTCAAGGGCCTGCGTGCCATGACCGACTTTGAGTACGAGCTGCAGCAGGCAGACCTCAACTACCGCCTGGATAGCGAGCTGGAGTCCATCTTTGTCATGAGTGCGCCGCAGTACGGCTATATCTCGAGCTCGGTGGTTCGCCAGATCGCCTCGCTCGGCAGCGATGTATCGACGTTTGTCCCGCCCAACGTGGTCGAAGCGCTCAGACACCGCTTTTCGTGACGTTTTTTATTGCCTGGTGGCATGTGGTAAACTAGCACGATGATATGTTACCTATGAAAGGAGACCGGATGCCGGGCGAGAATTTTCCTGGCGATAGGATCGTCAGCTTGGTCGATGAGCTCGAAGGGCTGATCGAGGAAGCCAAGCCGCCTTTCGGCAAGAACGCTCAGTTCAAGGTCATCGACGCCGACGTGTTCTTCAACATCCTCGACGAGATCCGCATGAGCTATCCCGAGGAGTGGCAGAAGTCCCGCCGTATCCTTAAGGAGCGCGAGGAGCTTATGGCTTCCGCCGCCGCTCAGGCCGATTCTATCATCGCCGACGCTCAGCAGCAGGCCCTCACCATTGCCGGTGAGCAGGAGATCGTCCGCTTGGCACAGCAGCAGGCCGACGACATCCGCGATCGTGCCCAGCAGTACGAGCGCGAGACGCGTTATGCTGCCGAGGACTACGCAGAGCAGGTCTTTACGCACCTGGAGGAGAACCTCAAGAGCCTGACCGGCACCGTTACCCGTTGCCGTCAGCAGCTCAACGAGGGTGCCGCCCAACAGAATGGTCAGTGGTAATGGCTGAGTTCCCGAGCGTTACCGTCGATCTTTCTGAGCAGCTCGAGTTTCCTGGTGATTCGTATCCGCTGACCGGCAAGGTCGATGTTGCCACCTACACGGTGGGCGAGAAGGAGTACCAGCTACAGGACGGCATCGACTACGACGTTGTCTTTACCAATGCCGGTACCGGTGTCTTGCTCACGGGCATGGTCCGCGCGCACGCCACCGGCGAGTGCGACCGTTGCCTGGAGCCTGCCTCGTTTGATATCGCCGGCGAGATCGAGGAGTTCTACCTCTTCGAGGAGCCCGAGGATCCCGAGGCCTACGAGGACGGCTACGAGCTCCTGGGTGAGGACCGCATCGTCGATCTGGGTGAGCCCATCAACGACGCGGTCGTCATGGACACGCCGTTTGTCGTTCTGTGCAAGCCCGATTGCCGCGGCCTGTGCCCCACTTGCGGTTGCAATCTCAACGTCGAGCAATGCGATTGCGCCGCCCAGGCAGAGGCAGAATGGGCCGCTGCCACGGAAAATCCATTTGCAGCATTGAAGAATCTCAAGCTCGATGAGTAAAACTGTGGTAGTATCGCTACTTGCGCGTAATCGCCACACTGGATAGTTCATAAGGAAGGTCACTATGCCCGTACCTAAACAAAAGCAGGGTCGTATCCGCACTCACACCCGTCGTTCCGCCAACATGAAGATCTCGGCTGCGGCTCAGTCCACGTGCCCCCGTTGCGGCGCTGTCAAGCTTCCGCACCACGTGTGCCCCAGCTGCGGTTTCTACAAGGACCGCGAGGTTATCGTTACCGAGTAACGGTATACTCTGGATGCGATGCCGTTCCAAATGGAACCACAATGGCCGGCTCAATGAGTCGGCCATTTTTGTATAAGGAGTATGTATATGAGTAACGTTCGCGTTTGTGTAGACGTTGTGGGCGGAGACGAGAAACCTCAGGTTGTTCTCGATGGTATCGAGGCTGCACTTGCCGCCGATTCCGATATCGAGGTCTTGGCAGCTGGCCCCGCTGAAATCGTTAATCCCTTTGCTGCTTCCCATGCACGTGTTGAGGCCCTTGAGGCACCCGACGTTATCGCCATGGATGACGATCCTATTCGCGCCGTGATGACCAAGCGCAAGTCCTCGATCGTGCTTGCCTGCCGCGCCATCAAAAAGGGCAACGCGGACGCGTTCTTCTCCGCCGGCTCCACCGGCGCCATGACCGCCGCTGCTACCGCATACGTGACGCCGTTTAGGTATCAGGCCGAAGGCAAGAAGCAGCCGGTGCGCCCCTGTCTGACCAATGCGTTGCCCAATCGCGCCGGCGGTCTGACGGTGCTGTGCGATATGGGCGCCAACCCCGATGTCGAGGTCGATGACATGGTGCGTTTTGCCCAGATGGGTAGCGCCTATGCCCGCGTCGTCCTGGGCATCGAACATCCTCGCGTGGGCCTGCTTGGTAACGGCACCGAGGACGAGAAGGGTTCTAACTTTACCAAGGCCTGCTTCCCTGCTATGAAGGCCGCAGTTCCGGGCTTTGTGGGCAACTGCGAAGGCACCGACCTCACCTCGGGCAATTTCGATGTCGTTGTTGCCGACGGCATGTCGGGCAATATCGCTCTCAAGGCTACCGAGGGCGCTGCCAAGTTTTTGCTGCAGGAGCTCAAGGGCGCCTTTATGGCCTCGCTCGGCACCAAGATCGCCGCGCTGCTCATCAAAAAGCAGATGCGCGAGATTAAGGCCAAGCTCTCTGGTGATGCCAAGGGCGGCGCGATTCTTTTGGGCCTGCGTGGCGTGGTCCTGATCGGCCATGGCGCCACCTCGGTCGAGGCTGTTAAAAACGGTACGCTTGCGGCGGCCGAAGCCGTGCGCGTGGGGCTGGTCGAGAACGTCGCCAACTCCATGGACGGCATCGTTTTGTAAGAGCGAGTTAGAGCGCTGTTATGTGCCTCGCGGCCTGCTTCGTGGGGTAGAATCAGAACCGTGTCTTGGTACCGCCCGGGCGGTACCATTCTTTTGGTATTCATGCACTATGAGAGGAAGCGCTATGGACCGCTCCGAAATCTTCGACAAGATCGCCGAGGTCGCTGCTGACGTTCTGGGCGTCGATGTTGCCGAAATTAGCGATGAGACCACCTTTGACGACCTCGATGCCAACTCGCTCGAGCGCCTGCAACTGGTTACGGCTATCGAGGACGAGTTCAATCTCGAGATCGATGACGAGACCCTGCTCTCGCTCAACTCTGTCGCCGACGCCGTCGACGCGATCGAAAACGCCAGGGAGGCTTAGGTCTTGGCTTTATCCGAACGACTTACGCGCGCCCAGGAGATTCTTGGCCACGAGTTCAATGACAAGGTGCTGCTGCGCGCGGCCCTTACGCATCCTTCGGCCGTCGAAGGGCAGCCAGTCTCGGCAAGCTACGAGCGCCTTGAGTTCTTGGGCGATTCCATTTTGGGCGCCGTCGTCGCCCTTTCACTCTTTGAGTCCTATCCCGAGTTTGACGAGGGCAAGCTCACGCGCCTGAAGGTGTCGCTTGTCTCGGGCGCCACGCTGTCCGAGGTGTCGCATGAGCTGGGCATCGACGACATCATCATCTTTGGTGCCTCCGAGACCGGTACCGGTGCGCGCGGCCTGCATTCGGCGCTCGAGAACGTCTACGAGTCGCTCGTGGGCGCGCTGTACCTGGACGCCGGCTGGGATGCCGCAGCGGAGTTTATCCACCGTACGCTTAAGCCCCATTTGGCTTCCGAGCGTGCCGAGCACCCCGCGAACCCCAAATCGTTCTTGCAGGAGTGCGTGCAAGCCGACGGTCACGAACCCCCGGCGTATAAGCTCGTTGGCTCCGAGGGCCCGGCGCATGCGCCCACCTTTACCGCCGTGGTGTTGATCGATGGTATTCGCCAGGGTCGCGGCTCCGGCTCCTCAAAGAAGGAAGCCGAGGGAGCCGCTGCACTCGAGGCACTTGACCGCATGGGCTACACCACCAACGGCGTGATTCTCAACAAGAAGCCTGTTTAAGCGAGGAACCGTGTATCTCAAGTCCCTCACGCTCAAAGGGTTCAAGTCGTTTGCCGACCGCGCCCATATGACGTTTGAGCCGGGCCTGACCGTCATCGTCGGTCCCAACGGCTCGGGAAAATCGAACATCTCTGACTCGATTCTGTGGGTCCTGGGCGAGCAGAGCGCCAAGCAGCTGCGCGGCCAGGCCATGGAGGATGTCATCTTCTCGGGCTCGTCAGCGCGCAAGCCGGTGGGTGTCGCCGAGGTCACGCTGGTGCTCGATAACTCGGACCATATGCTGCCCGTCGACTTTGACGAGGTCGCCATCACCCGTCGTATGTATCGCTCGGGCGAAAGCGAGTACCTCATCAACTCGAGTCCGTGCCGCCTGATGGACATTCAGGACATCCTGCACGATTCGGGCTTGGGCAAGGATACGCATTCCATCATCAGCCAGGGCAAGCTCGACGCCATTTTGCAGAGCCGCCCCGAGGAGCGCCGCGCCCTCATCGAGGAGGCCGCCGGCATTTCCAAGCACAAACGCCGCAAGGAGCGTGCGCTCAAAAAGATTAAGTCGATGGACGAGCACCTGACGCGTGCCCGCGACATCAATAAGGAAATCGCCCGTCAGCTGCGACCGCTGGAGCGTCAGGTCGATCGTGCGCGCAAGTACAAAGAGCTGTCCTCGCGCGCGAACGAGCTTACGCAGATGCTAGCCGTCGACGAGCTGCGTTCGCTGCAGTCGCAGTGGAACGACTTGGAGAGCCGCTCTAAGGAAGGTGCCGCCGAGCTGGAGCTTGCGCAGTACCGCTTGGGCGAAAAGGAACGCGAGCTCGAGAAGCTCCAGGTCATGCTCGAGGAAAAGGGCCTGTTTGTGGGCGATCTGGGCGAGCAGCGCCGCCATATGCAAGACGTGGTCGGCCGCATTAACTCCGATATGCGCCTGCTCGAGGAAAAGGGCCACAATATGGTGTCGCGCCTGTCCGACATGCGCGGGCAGATTTCGAGCTCCGAGCATCAGCGTCGTCGCGTGGTAGAGGAGCTCGAGGATGCACGTGCGCAGCTTGAGGAAGTGACCGGCGCGCACATGCAGGCCCAGGAGGACGTTGACGCCGCCGGACCTGCCGCCGCCGAGCTCCACGAGCGTCGCGTTGCGCTCGACAATCAGATTTCGCAGCTTACGCGTGAGCAACGCGATGTGCAGCGTGTGGCCGATAACGCGGCGCTCGAACTCGCCAAGGTGAAGGACTCGCTGAGCAACGCCGAGGTCGAGGACAACATGTACGCCTCACGCCTGGAGCAGATCGACGAGCAGCTCGAGGAAGTCACGGCCTCACTCGAGAGCCGTCGCGACCGCGCCGAGGAGCTCGACAGTGCACTTGATCAGGCCCGTCAAGCTCAGTTTGATGCTCGCGAGGCTACCGAGGTCGCCCGTGCAGCCCTTAAGGACCTGCGTGCCCGCGAGAGCGAGGCGCGCAACAAACTGTCCGAGGTGCGCTCGGAGCTTGCCAGCCAAAAGAAGCTCGATGCCCGCATGGCTGACAGCTCGCCGCTGGTGAGCCGTCTGATGGGTGCGCTGGGCGACGATGTCTCGGGTCGTCTGGGCGACGTGCTCGAGGCCCCCGCGTGAGCTTGAGGGCCTGGTTGAGCAATTGCTCGCCGGTGATATCGATGCGCTGCTGTTCGACGATGCGTCCGCGCTTGAGCGTGCCGGTCGTGCCGCTCTGGACCAGAAGAAGGCCTCGGGCGAGGCGCTGCTGGTCGCGCGCGGTGTGAGCGCCTCTGCTGCCGCTAAGGGCGCTGCCGGTTCCCGCCTGGTCGATCGCCTGTCCGTACGCGCCGGCTATGGCCCGGTTGTCGAGGCGCTGCTCGGCGGCTATTACGTTGTCGACGACTTGGCGGCTGCGCTGTCGGCGCCGGTCGTTGACGGCGTGACTTACGTGACCCCCGATGGCGCCCGCGTCGCCTGCGGCGGCCTGGTGCGTGTGGGGCTCGACGCCGGCGAGGCTTCGGGTGCTTTGGAGCGCAAGCGTCGCATTCGCGAGCTGGAGGGCCTGGAACCCGATCTGGCTGCTGTGTTTGATCATGTGTCGGATCAGGTCGTCGAGGCCAATGCGGCCGTCGAAGAGGCGCGTGCCGCTGAGGGCGATGCCGCCGGCGAGATCGCCCGTCTTGAGGGCGAGCGCCGCTCGCTGCTCTCCGAGATTGGCCGCCTGGAGCAAAGCGCCAACAACGCCGAGGTCGAGCGCGTGCGCATCTCCAAGCGCCGCGAGCAGGCCGCCGAGGCCGTTCGCGCTGCGCGTCCGCGCGTGGACGAGCTCACCCGCTCGCGTGACGAGGCCCGAGCGCAGGCAAGCGATCTTGGCCTTCAGATTGCCGAAGCCAACGACGAACTCGACCGCGTTCGCCGTGACGATTCCGAGGCCGCCGGCAAGCTCGCCGACGCTAAGGTGCGCCTTGCTCAGACGAGCGAGCGCCTTCGTTCGCTGAGGGGCCGCGTGCCCGATCTTGAGCATCGTCTGGAGGGTATCGATCGTCGTATCCGCGGGACTCGTCAGGCCTCGCGCTCGCTCGAGCTGCTGCGCCTTCGCGTCGATCCCATGCACGAGCGCTATTCGGCCCTGCTGGAGCGCGCGTCGGATTGGGCAGCGCGTCTGCGTGACCAGGCCTCTCTGGAGGAGGCGGACTCCGCTTCGCTCAAGAAGACCATCGAGGATGCCAAGGCAGAGGTTGCCCGCGCTAAGGAGAAGGTCGATACCGCCACCGCCACGCAAAACGAATTTAAGGTCGCGCGTGGCAAGCTCGAGGTGCAGGTAGAGGCCGCCATTAAGGCCATTACCGCCGATGGCAACACGGTACTCGAGGAAGCGCTTATGCTTCCTGCGCCCACGGACCGCGACGCCGCCGAGCGCGAGCTCAACCAGCTTGTGCGCCAGATCAACAACCTTGGTCCCGTGAACCAAGTTGCCATGGAGGAGTACGAGCAGCTCAAGCGCCGCGCTGACTACATCGAGGAGCAGCTGGCCGATCTGGAGAGCGCGCGTAAGGCGCTCACCAAGATCACGGTGGCCATTGATCGCAAGATGCGCAAGGCGTTTCTGGTGACGTTTGAGAAGGTCGACGCGAACTTCCGCGAGATCTTCGCTATGCTGTTCCCGGGTGGCCAGGCTCATCTGGAGATGACCGATCCCGAGCATCCGGTCGAGACGGGTATCGAGGTCGTGGCGCAGCCGCGCGGCAAGCGCATCACCAAGATGATGCTCATGTCGGGTGGCGAGAAGAGCCTGACGGCGCTCGCCCTGCTCTTTGCCGTGTATCGCACGCGCACGGTGCCGTTCTATGTTCTGGACGAGGTCGAGGCCGCGCTCGACGACGCCAACCGTCGGCTCCAAGGCTCATCGGCGCCCTCGATGTGCTGCGTTCCGATACGCAGCTCTTGGTAATCTCGCATCAGCGCCGTACTATGGAGGATGCTGACGTTCTCTACGGTGTCTCGATGCAAGCCGACGGCGTCAGTCGCGTCGTCTCGCAAAAACTCGATCGCGAAACCGGAAAGGTCGTGAATGCATAATGGGATTCTTTGACGCTCTCTCGCGCGGACTTGAGCGCAGCCGCGAGGCCCTCAACGAGGTCTTCTACTTTGGCGGCGAGGTCGACGAGGACTTTTGGGAGGACCTTGAGGACACCCTCGTTATGGGTGACATGGGTGCCGAGGTCGCCATTCAGGTCTCCGATGACCTGCGCGATGCCGCAGCCAAGAAGAACCTCAAGACCGCTCCGCAGCTTCGCCGCGCTCTGGCCGAGCAGCTTGAGCAGCACTTTGTGCCCATCGAGCGCGATCCGTTCTCCGATACGCCGAGCTGCGTGCTGTTTGTGGGCATCAACGGTGCCGGCAAGACCACGACGGTCGGCAAGATTGCGAGCGCCATGGCTTCCCGCGGCAAGAATGTCGTGATCGGTTCGGCCGATACCTTCCGCGCCGCCGCCATCGAGCAGCTCGATGTGTGGGGCCAGCGCGCCGGTGTTCCCGTCATCAAGCGCGACCGCGGCTCCGACCCGGCGAGCGTTTGTTACGACGTGCTCGACGAGGCCGACAGGCGCGGCAGCGACCTGGTGCTTATCGACACCGCCGGTCGTCTGCATACGAGCCCCGAGCTCATGCGCGAGCTCGCCAAGGTGGTCAACGTGACGCGTAAGCGCGCCGCCAATATGGCCGCCGGTCCCATGCCGGTCTCGGTCGTGCTTGTGATTGATGCCGCCACCGGCCAGAACGGTCTGAACCAGGCGCTCGAGTTTAACGAGGCGCTGGGCCTGGACGGTATTATCATGACTAAGCTGGACGGCACGGCTAAGGGCGGTATCGCCATGGCCGTGGCCGAGAAGCTCAAGCTCCCGATCCTGCGCATCGGCGTGGGCGAGCAGGTCGATGACCTGCAGGAGTTTAACGCCAAAGATTTCTGCCGCGCCCTGGTGGGCGAGTCCAACTAAGGAGTGACTAGTGTTTGATTCTCTGAGCGATCGCCTCAATGACACATTTGACCGCCTGCGTGGCAAGGGTAAGCTGACCGAGGCCGACATCACCTCGGCCATGCGCGACATTCGCATGGCGTTGCTCGAGGCCGACGTCAACTTTAAGGTTGTCAAGGAGTTCGTCGCCAAGACCAAGGAGCGCTGCATGACCGCCGAGGTCATGGAGTCGTTGTCGCCGGCGCAAAACGTCGTCAAGATCGTGCTCGACGAGCTCACCGAGATGCTCGGCTCAACCGAGAGCAAGCTCGTCTTTAGCAACCGCATTCCCAATGTCATTATGCTCGTGGGCCTGCAGGGCTCCGGTAAGACCACGGCAGCCGTAAAGCTTGCCTACCTGCTCAAGAAGCAGGGCCGCTCGCCGTTGCTCGCAGCGTGCGACGTCTACCGTCCCGCCGCTGCCGACCAGCTGGCCACGCTCGGTGGCGAGATTGGCGTACCGGTCTTCCGCGGCGACGATGCGCACCCGGTCGACATTGCCAAGGGTGCCATCCAGGAGGCCGTCGACCACCTGCGTGACGTGGTCATCGTCGATACCGCCGGTCGTCTTCAGATCGACGAGCAGATGATGCAGGAGGCCGTTGACATCAAGAAGGCCGTCAAGCCCGACCAGGTGCTGATGGTCGTCGACGCCATGACCGGCCAGGACATCGTCAACGTCGTCTCGACCTTTGCCGATCGCACCGACTTTGACGGCGTGATCATCTCCAAGCTCGACGGTGACGCCCGTGGCGGTGGCGCACTTTCGGTACGTCAGGTGACCGGCAAGCCCATCAAGTTCGTGAGCATGGGCGAGAAACCCGATTCGCTTGAGCCCTTCTATCCCGATCGCATGGCCAAGCGCATCTTGGGCATGGGCGATGTCGTCGGCATCATCGAGAAGGCCCAGGAGGCCGCCGATGCAGAGCAGCTCGAGGCTGCCGAGCGCATGCTGCGCGAGGGCTTTACCATGAACGACATGCTCGACCAGATGAAAGCCGTCAAAAAGATGGGCGGTATGAAGGGTATCCTGGGCATGCTCCCCGGTGGTCAGCGTGCACTCAACCAGATGGGCGGCAACCTGGACGAGGGCATCTTCGATAAGAACGAGGCCATCATCATGTCGATGACCAAGGAGGAGCGCCTGCGTCCCTCCATCATCAACGGCCAGCGCCGCGCCCGCATTGCCAAGGGTGCCGGCGTAACCCCCACCGAGGTCAACAGCCTTATGAAGCAGTGGGGCGAGATGAATAAGATGATGGGCCGCATGCGCACGATGGCCAATCAGGCGCAGGCCGGCGGCAAAAAGGGCAAAAAGGGAAAGAAGGGCAAGAAGATGCGCATGCCCAATATCCCTGGCCTGGACGCTATGGGTCTGGGCGGCATGGGCGGCCTAGGTACGGGCGGTCCCAAGTCCGATATGGAGCTGCTGCGCCAGATGGAAGCGCAGATGCGTAATAAGAAATAGAGCTGTAATTCCAGCTTGATATGGCAAAGGCCACTCGGAAGCTACCGGGTGGCCTTTGTTGTTGGCTTTGATTGTTGGGTTGCGTTCGGCTTCGCGTCCCGAGCTCGCGGTGCCGTGCCGTTAGTGGCAGCCGTAGCCCTCATGGCCTTCGTGGTCGTGGTGGCCGTGGCAGCCGCAGGACCCGCCATGCTCATGGGTGTGCTCGTGGTCGTGGCTGTGGCAGCCGCACGTGGCCTCGCCGTTCTGTGCGAGCGTGCCGGCGATAAGGGCCTCGACGCAAGCGTCGCAGCTGCCCTGGGCACCTGCGTATACCGTGATGCCGGCTTGGGCAAGCGCGTTGATAGCGCCTCCGCCGATGCCGCCGCAGATGAGCGTGTCCACGCCGCCGTTGGCGAGCAGGCCCGCAAGGGCACCGTGGCCGGTGCCGCCGGTGCCCACGACCTGCTCGTTGAGTACCTTGCCGTCCTGAATGTCGTAGATCTTGAACTGCTCGCTGCGGCCAAAGTGCATAAAGATGTTGCCGTTGTCGTACGTGGTTGCCACCCTCATGGTGCCGACCTCCTTTGCTGGCCATGCGGCCGTTTTCGTGGTAATGGGGGAGTACGCGATATTGCCGCCCTCGATGACAATCGCCCGTCCATTGACCAGCGCGTTTGCCACCTTGCGATGCGCGCGGCTGCAAATTGCCGCCACCGTGGCGCGGGCAATGCCCATGTGCTGGGCGACGGTCTCCTGATTGAGGCCCTCCAGGTCACACAGCCGCAGGACTTCGAGCTCGTCGACCGTCATATCGATGGCGTCTCCGCTGGCAAGGCCGTCAGGGGTAAAGCCGCGGTATTCGGGGATGATCCCGACGCGGCGCAGTTTTTCGCGTCTTCCTGCCATGCGCACTCCTTATCTGACATATGTCAACAATAGGATAGCGAACGTGTAGATTTGCGCAAGGAATTTCTGGCATATGTCAGAAAATGAGGGCTTATGTTTGGGCTGTGGGACCGCGTGCGCCTGGGCTACAATGAATCTCGCTTGTAGGCGACTGACAGGAGGGTCAATGAGCAAAGCTGATCAACAGTTTGTAACCATGTGCCGCGATATTCTGGACCATGGCACCACCACCGAGGGCCAAAAGGTCCGCCCGGTGTGGGAGGATGGCACCCCTGCCTATACCATTAAAAACTTTGGTGTCACGGCCCGCTACGACCTGCGTGAGGAGTTTCCGGCTCTTACCCTGCGTCGTACGGCCCTCAAATCTGCCATGGACGAGATCCTATGGATCTATCAGAAGAAGTCCAATAACGTGCATGACCTCAACAGCCATATCTGGGATGAGTGGGCCGACGAGACCGGTTCCATCGGCAAGGCCTACGGGTATCAGATTGGCCAGAAGAGCCATTATGCCGAGGGTGACTTTGACCAGATGGACCGCGTGCTGTACGACCTTAAGAACACGCCGTACAGCCGCCGCATTATGACGAATACCTATGTGTTTAGCGATCTGTCCGAGATGCACCTGTATCCGTGCGCCTACAGCGTGACGTATAACGTGACGCAGCGCCCGCAGGATGACAAACCGACGCTCAACATGATTCTCAACCAGCGTAGCCAGGACATTTTGGCCGCGAACAACTGGAATGTGTGCCAGTATGCCATTTTGCTGATGATGGTCGCGCAGTCGGTCGATATGATCGCTGGCGAGCTGCTGCATGTGATCGCCGATGCCCACATTTACGACCGTCATGTCGATATCGTCCGCGAGCTTATCGAGCGTCCGCAGTTTGCGGCTCCCAAGGTAACGCTCAACCCCGATGTGCATGATTTCTACGCGTTTACGACCGATGATCTGATTGTTGAGGGCTATGAGCACGGCCCGCAGGTCAAGAACATCCCCATTGCGGTGTAGGTGACGCGCATGACGTGTAAGCTTTCTGCCATTGTCGCTGTGTGCGATGACTGGGGCATTGGTTGCGAGGGTGACATGGTCGTGTCCAACCGTGCCGACATGCGTCATTTTGTGGCATGCACCAAAGGTTGCCCGGTCATTATGGGGCGCAAGACGCTGTTGAGTTTTCCCGGCGGACGACCGCTCAAGAATCGCCGCAATATCGTGCTCACCCGCGACGAGAGCTTTGCTGCCGAGGGTGTCGACGTGGTGCATAGCGTCGACGAGGCCTTGGCCGCCGTGGCCGATGAGCCCATTGCGTGGGTGATTGGCGGCGGCGAGGTGTATCGACAGTTCTTGCCGTATTGCGTCGAGGCCGAGGTTACGCATAACCATTGCGTGCATGACGTGGATACGTACTTTCCCGATCTGGATGCCGATCCCGCGTGGGAGATTACGCGTCGTGGCGGTGTTGCCACGATTGCCGCGGGCGAGGGTGACGAGGGTCTCGATTATGAGTTCGTGACGTATCGTCGCGTCGAGGCGTAAATCGTCTGGCGTGAACGGTATCATCGGGTTGTTTGAATGCATGGGGCGGCGCTTAGCGTCGCCTCGTTTGGTATAGATGTGCTGTAAAGAAGGGTGCGGGCTGGCTGCTATGACTGATGCCGTTGAGGTGCTGCGAATTGATTCTCTCGAGGACGAGCGGCTCGATGCCTACGTGCGACTGACCGAGCGTGAGCTTCGCTGCGTGCTGGAGCCGCAAAAGGGCATCTTTATCGCCGAGAGCGCCAAGGTTATCGAGCGCGCGGTTCGCGCCGGATACCAGCCGGTGAGCTTTCTTTTGGGCGAACGCTGGCTCGACCAGATGATGCCGCTGTTTGAGCGCCTGGCGGTACGCGAAGGTGCGGGCCCGGTTCCCGTGTTCGTGGCCTCGATGGAGCTTATGGAGCAGCTGACGGGCTTTAACGTGACGCGTGGTGCGCTCGCGGCGTTCCGTCGCCCGCGTCAGATTCCGGTTGATGAGTTCTTGGGTGGCGTCGTCGAGGCGGCGGGGGAGCGCCCGGTGCGCGTGTGCGTGCTTGAGGGCATTGTCGACCACACCAACGTCGGCGCGATTTTCCGCTCGGCGGCTGCGCTGAACGTCGATGGCATTTTGGTGAGCCCCACTTGCTGTGACCCGCTGTACCGTCGCTCGGCCCGCGTGAGCATGGGCACGGTGTTCCAGGTGCCCTGGACGCGCATTGGCAGCGAGGCGCGCGTATGGCCGCATGATGGGCTGGCGGCGCTGCACGATGCCGGCTTCTCGTGTGCCGCCATGGCATTGACGGATGATTCGGTGTCGTTGGACGATCCCGCGCTGCAGGAGATTGACCGCCTGGCAATCTTTATGGGCACCGAGGGCGCTGGCTTGGGCGCCAAGACCATTGCGGGCTGCGACCGAGCCGTGCGAATTCCGATGGCGCACGGGGTCGATTCGCTCAACGTGGCCGCGGCAAGTGCTGTCGCCTTTTGGCAGCTGTGTCCGCATGTGAGCAATGAGTATCACTACCAGCCGGGTTTGTATCACTAAACAGATATTTCGCACCGGGCTCTGGTTCGGGGCGTTTCGGCCGACGCTGGTCGGTGCTAAGCTGGTGTCGGTTTTGGTCTTAAATTGCCGTTTTGTTGTATGACGTACGCTAGTGGGGAGGGCGTGTGGCTAAGAAATCTACGGCTATCGATGTAACGCAGGGTGTCATTTGGCAACAGCTGTTGTCGCTGTGCGTCCCTATCTTCTTTAGCTCGTTTTTTCAGCAGGCATACACGCTTATCGGTACCTATATCGTCGGTCAGTTTGGCGGCAAGCTCGCGCTGGGTGGCATTTAGGCCACGATGGTGCTTACGGAGCTCTGCATTGGTTTTTGCGTCGGTGTGGGTGCCGGCTGCGCGGTCATTACGGGCCAGTTTTTTGGTCAGCACGATGACGAGCGCCTGAGCCAATCAGTCCATACGGCCATGACGCTCGCGCTGGTGGGCGGTATCGTTTTCTCGATTCTTGGCATAGTGTTCGTTGAGCCCATGCTGGTACTTATGAACACACCGCATGAACTATTGGCCGAGGGCGTGGCCTATGCTCGTTGCTATTTTGCCGCCATGGTTGCGGCGCTGCTGCTCAATATGGGAACGGCATTGCTGCGCGCCGTGGGCGACACGCGCGGGCCTGCTGTGATCATCGCTTCCGGCTGCCTTGTTAATGCGGTGCTGGATGTCATCTTCGTTGCCGTGCTTCATATGGAGGCTTTGGGTTGCGGCATCGCGGTGGCGATGACCATTTGCTCCAACGCCACGATGATCGTAATTCGTATGATGCACGCACCGGGTGCGTGGCGGCTTTCACTGTCCAAACTCGGCATTGATCCGGGTATTTGTAAGAGCATGATCTCGTGTGGTCTGTCGCTTGGCTTTCAGTCTGCTGCGTATTCGATTTCCAACGTTTTGATTCAGGTGTCGGTCAACTCGTTTGGCGCCGATGTCACCACGGCTTGGGGTCTTTCGGGCCGCCTGGATGGCATTGTCTGGATGGTTACCGAGGCGCTTGGCGTGTCGATCACCACGTTCTCGGCACAGAACTTTGGCGCGCGCAACTACGAGCGCATGCGCAAGGGCTACCATACGTCACTCGCGCTGTCGTTTATGCTCATTGGTGGCCTGTCTGCCGTGCTGCTGGTGTTCTCGGGTCCGCTTTCGCGTCTGTTTATCGACGATGTCGCAATTTCGGCCTACACCACGACGATTCTTCATTTCATCGCGCCGTTCTACGCGATCTTCTCGATTATCGAAAACGCGTCCGGCTCCATCCGTGGCGCTGGCGTGAGCTTCCAGCCTATGATGCTCACGATATTCGGCACGGTCGTGCTCCGCGTGGCGTGGGTGTTCGCGATTATGCCGCTCGACCCCTCGCTCGAGCATCTGCTGCTGGTCTACCCCGTAACCTGGGTAACTACCGCCACGATGTTCACCATCTACCACCACAGCGGCAACTGGCTAGGCCGCGCCACTGCCTAATGATCCCTGGGGGGACGGAGGAAAACGGCTCATTGCTCTCCGTCGTGATGTCGATGATCCGTTTCCCTTCGTCCCCTTCGGATCAATTAGTATTCGATGCCTTGGCGGGCCAGGAGGCCTTCGTCGAAGTAGTGTTTGACGAGGCGCATTTCGGTGACCAGGTCGGCGAGGTCCGCGATGGGCAGCAGGCCGCGGCCGGTCAGTATGAGCTCTGTGGTGTCGGGTTTCATCGCGATCAGTTCCTCGACATCCTCGCGCGTCACGAAGCCGCGGCGCATGGCCTCGCCGAGTTCGTCCAAAATCAGAACGTCGACCTGTGAGATCTGCTTGCGTGCAAGCTCCATGATCTGCGCGGCGCAAGCCTCGGGCGTGTCGCGATCGGCCTGCACAATACGCAGCCCCAGGCGCGGCGCCGCATCATGTTCGGCACAGTGCAGCTTCTTGGCAAACTGAAGCATGAGCACGTTAAGTCCATAGCTCGTGGCGCGCAGCGCGAGGCCCAGCGCAGCCGTCGTCTTGCCCTTGCCGTCGCCCGTATAGATTTGAACCTTGCCGACTTCCAGTGATGCCATCTCTGTCCTTTCGTGCCCGGCGTCGGTTTATCGCCGTCCGGGTTGGGTATTCTAGAAAACATTATCAACCCCAGTAGATGGAGTTCAAGCAGATGGAGATGGATGACCACAAACGTAGACGGAATATGATCCTCTACGTGCTCATCGCCTTCGTCGTCTACCTCGTGCTCTCGACCGTACTGTTCCCCAACATCGGTCACACGCAGCAGATTACGAAGACCGATTACTCGACGTTTGTCAAAGCGCTCGATAAGAAGAGTGTCGACAAGGTCGAGTACAACACGGACGATTACACGATTTATTACACCAAGAAGGGCGAGGACGAGAACATCGCCTACAAGACGACCGGTGTGCCGAATGACGCGGGCTTTACCGATCGCGTGCTTGAATCTGGCGCCTCGCTTGAGTCGGTCGTTCCCGATAAGAACTCGGGTCTGATGACCTACTACCTGCTCACCCTCATTCTTCCCATAGCCATCTTCTTCCTGATCGGCTGGTGGCTCAACCGCCGCATGAAGAAGGCCATGGGCGATGACGGTCCGTCGATGAACTTTGGCGGCGGTGGTTTTGGCGGCGGCGGACTGGGTAAGTCCGGCGCGCGCGTGATCGCCTCCAAGGACGTGGGCGTGACCTTTAAGGATGTCGCCGGCCAGGAAGAGGCCAAGGAGTCCCTCAAGGAGGTCGTCGACTTTCTGGAGAAGCCGCAGCGCTACGAGGAAATCGGCGCCAAGCTGCCGCGCGGTGCTCTTCTTGTCGGCCCTCCGGGTACCGGTAAGACCCTGCTTGCCAAGGCCGTTGCCGGCGAGGCGGGCGTGCCGTTCTTTAGTATTTCGGGTTCTGAGTTTGTTGAGATGTTCGTCGGCCGCGGCGCCGCCAAGGTGCGCGATCTGTTTAAGCAGGCCAAGGAAAAGGCCCCGTGTATCGTGTTCATCGACGAGATCGATACCATCGGCAAGAAGCGCGATGGCGGTGGCTTTAGCGGCAACGATGAGCGTGAGCAGACGCTCAACCAGTTGCTGACCGAGATGGACGGCTTCGATAACCACAAGGGTATTGTCGTTCTCGCTGCTACCAACCGTCCCGACAGCCTTGATCCGGCCCTGTTGCGCCCCGGTCGTTTTGACCGCCGCATCCCCGTCGAGTTGCCCGATCTGACCGGCCGTAAGAACATCCTCGAGCTCCACGCCAAGAGTGTGAAGACCGAGCCGCCGATCGATCTGACCGCGATTGCCCGCGCCACGCCCGGTGCCTCGGGCGCCGACCTGGCCAACATCATCAACGAGGGCGCCCTGCGTGCTGTCCGCGAGGGCCGCAAGCGCGCCACGCAGGACGATTTTGAGGAGTCGGTGGAGGTCGTCATCGCGGGTCAGCAGCGTAAGTCCACGGTGCTGTCCGACCACGAGAAGCAGGTCGTTTCTTATCACGAGATCGGCCATGCCATCGTTGCCGCTCGCCAGAAGGGCTCTGCGCCGGTCACGAAGATCACTATCGTGCCTCGCACGAGCGGCGCTCTGGGCTACACCATGCAGGTCGAGGAGGACGAGCGCTTCCTGACCACACGCCAGGAGGTCCTGGACAAGCTCGCCGTCTATTGCGGTGGCCGTGCAGCCGAGGAGCTCATCTTTGGCGAGATGACGACCGGCGCCGCCAACGATATCGAGCAGGCCACCAAGCTTGCCCGTAACATGGTGACACGCTTTGGTATGTCCGATGAGTTTGGCATGATGGCGCTCGGTACCGTTCAGAATGCGTACCTCAACCAGGACACGTCGCTCACCTGCGCCCCCGGTACGGCCGAGCGCGTGGACGCTATTGTCGCCAAGCTGATCGAGGATGCGCACGACCGCGCTCTGCAGATCCTGAAGGAGAACAAGTTCAAGCTCCACGAGCTGGCTCGTTATCTGTACAAGAAGGAGACGATCACGGGCGAGGAGTTTATGAATCTCCTCACGCGCGAGAATCCGCTGATGCCGAAGCAGCAGTAATACTAGTTACGCAATGTCAATCGCCCCATTTGAGTGTCCATCTCAAATGGGGCGTTTTGCGTGGGGAGTGTTGTATATGAAGATCGTGGTAAGTGCCTGCTTGATGGGCGAGAGCTGCAAGTATAACGGGCTCGACAACTATCATCGAGAGCTGGTCGAGGCTTGCGAGCGCACGGGGACCGAGGTCCTCTTGGTGTGCCCTGAGGTCTTTGGCGGCCTGCCCACGCCGCGCAAGCCGTCCGAGATTGTGAACGGCGAGGTCCGTACCTGCGAGGGTACCTCAGTCGATCGCGAGTTTCGCCAGGGTGCTCAGCGCGCGCTTGATATGTGCGAGCAGGCAGGCGGACCGGAAGAGATAGTCGCGTGCATCCTGCAAGATCGCAGTCCCTCGTGCGGCGTCGGCCGTATCTACGACGGAACCTTCAGCGGCACGCTCACTCCGGGCAACGGTGTTTTCGTCGACCTGCTGCTGCGTCACGGGTACCGTGTGATTCCGGCTAGCGAGTTCGATCCCAGCATGTTGGAACATTATCCACAGCACTCGAACCCAACACTTCCTCACGGGTGACCGTTTTGGCATCATCCGTGAAGTTGATATTGAGTACGACCAGGTCATCAAAGACGTAGACCGAGTTGACAGGCGCCGTACCCAGGCAGTCCCTCCCCGCGGCCCTCGCGCAGGAACGCGTACAAGGCCCTCCTGCCCCTAACCCTGCTAGGAACGAGTACAGCAAACTGGAATTTTCAAATTAGTCTTTGCAAATTACCTTTGAACCTTCACCATCAATTACAATTCCCTGACGGTTGTTAATTGGGCATAGATTCAAATCCGAAAACTCAGTCATTATTTTCTCGGTAACTTTCTTAAATGGTGCTGTAAGAAAATGCGGAAGAACATAGAAATCAATCAAATTAAGCCCTGAATCATCTTCTTGTGAGTAGTCCTCCGGCTTTTCATCCATTTGCTCGATATATTGGATGCTTGGAGCGCATACAATCGCACCTGCCGATTCACCAATCATCAGTTTTCCCTTTTCCAATTCTTTCTTCAACAGCTCATCCGTTCCCGTTTTACGGAGCTGGTCTATAAGGAAAAAAAGAATTTCCGCCGGTAAAATATATCACATCTGCATCTTCAAAAACAGACTGTATCGTTGAATAAGCCTCCGTTGAAATATCAATTTCAGTTACGATTGCTCCCAACTTTTTGAATAATTTTCGAGCCGAGCCGACATAACCGGTGTAGCCTTCACGCAGCGAAGCTGTTGGAATAAATGCGACTTTTTTAATTTTCAATTTCTTCCTTTATCAGACTTCCTACACTTGAAAAGTGCGAACATAAAAACAGTTTCATCAATATTCTCCTATATATAAATTCTTATTTGTTGAACTAAGCCGTGTATACCATACTCTCCAATGAAAGAACGCCCTGATATAGCGAAATATTGCCGTTTTCCTGCGTACGTGCGTACACACTCCACAGGAATTCTAAGGGGCCTGCCCCCTTAGCACACGGACTTTGGAACAAAGTCTAGTGTGTTACGCCTTGCCAGAGGTGTACGGGCTCCCGGTATGCACGTACGCAGCAATTGCCATCAATGCGCCATATAAGTGGCGATCAAGTTCGCATAAAGCGACCTTGATCCCGCAAAACAAAAGGCAGGATACCATCACCACGATGATACCCTGCCTCTGTTCGTTCCTGTTTACCGTTCCGAGTAGTCCTTCCGCAGAATTTCCGATAAACAAAAAAGCGTACCCGAACCCTTTCTCGTAAAGAATCGGGTTCGAGTACGAACTGAATGCTGGAGCAATAAAAAAGCCACCACAAAGGTGCCTGTCCCCTTTGTGGTGGTTTTGGGCCAGTCCTAGAGCGTGTGGCCGTAGGTGTTGGCAGCCTTGATGGCGGCGGCGAACTTTTCGTCGGTGAAGGGCTCGGGGTTTCCCTGCTTCCACTCGTTGGTGGCGTGCGCATACTCGCACAGGGCGGGGATATCGGACTCGGAAAGCCCGACCTGCTCAAGCGTTACGGGCAGCCCCATCTCCTTGTTAAAGGCTGCGTAGCGCTCAAGGTTCTCGGTGTCGCCCGTGTAGGCAAACAGCACCAGCACGCCCAGGCTCACGACCTCGCCATGCAGGTAGGTGCCCTCGCGCGGAATGCTGCAGGTGGCGTTGTAGAACGCATGCGCCACGCTCGAGTTGTAGTAGTAATCGTTTTGGTTGGTCAGGTTGGAGACATAGCCCGTGTTGACCACGATATCGAGCGCGATCTGCTTGACGGCCTCGGTCGACAGGTTCTGGCGAACGTCCTCAAGACCCTGCACGCCATAGGTAAACAGCGGCTCGGAGCAGGTGTGCGCGAGCGCCAGGCCAAGACCGGCGGTGTGCTCCAGGTTGCCGGCGCTCGTGGCGTATTCGACCTCGGGCTGCTTGGACAGGGCGTCGCCTACGCCGGCCCAGAAGTACTCCGCCGGAGCCTCGGCAATGATCTTGGGGTTGATGAAGATGTGTGCGGGGCGGTTGGGGTACGAATAGCCCTCGAGCGAGCCGTCGTCGTTGTAGACAACGGCAATGGCGGTCGCGGCCGAGCAGTTGGAACAGATCGTCGGCACCGTAAAGACGATCTTCTTGAGTTCGATGGCCGCCGTCTTGACGGTATCGAGCGCCTTGCCGCCGCCGCACGCGATAAGTACGTCGGCCTCTTGGCAGGCGGGGGAGTTCACAACCTTGGCGATATTGGCGCGCGTGCTGTTGGTGCCGTAGACACGCGTCTCCAGAATCTCGACGTCGGTTCCCGCCAGCGCGGTTTCGATTCCGGGAAGCGCCGCGGCCAGCGCTCGTTTGCCACCGATGATTGCGACCTTGGTCGCTCCGTACTCGGCCAGCGCGCCGGGCAGCTCGTCAAAGCAATCCTCGCCGACGGTATAGTCGCTCATTCCAATCGTGCGCATAGCAGCCTTCTTTCGTTAGATAAAGTGCTTTCAGGTATTTTGCTCCAAGAGAAGGCTAGTGACCGTGAGAAATTTCTAAAGTATGAAACCGATGTTGAGGGTTTTTCGCCAGCGTTGACCGTGCTACCATACAGCGCAGAAGCGTTGATGGGGACGAGTAGTCGGCCGTCCGCATGCTACAGAGAGCGGGGAGCGCTGAGAGCCCGTGCATGCGACCGATGAAAATCACCCCGGAGCTGCGATCCCAACGGACGCGCCGTGCAGGCACGTCTTAGTAGACATCGCCGAGATGGTCGTCGATACAGGCCAGCCGAGTAACGGATGCGAGCGCGCGATAACGCGAGCGAGGGCATCTAAGCTGGGTGGTTAAGCGAAGAGCTTTTGCGGGCACGCTGCCCGTTTTGTGGCGCTTCGTCCCAGCTTGTAAGGGACGGGCGCCTTTTTTGGTGCCCAACGGGCGTGCGCGCCCACGACATGAAAGGGGTACCGTGGCAAACGAGTACAAGCAGACGATGAATCTGCCCAAAACCGGTTTTCCCATGCGTGCCGGTCTTTCCAAGTCCGAGCCCAAGCGACTCAAGGACTGGCAGGACAACAAGGTCTACGAGCAGGTTTTGAAGAAGAACGAGGGTCACAAGAAGTTCGTGCTGCACGACGGCCCTCCGTACGCCAACGGCCCGATCCACATCGGCCACGCCATGAACAAGATCTCCAAGGACATGATCAACCGCTACTGGATGATGCAGGGCTATGAGGTTCCCTACGTCCCCGGTTGGGACTGCCATGGCCAGCCGATCGAGCACAAGGTCGAGGAGAAGCTCGGCACCGAGAAGTTCAACCAGACCTCCACGGCTAAGATCCGCGAGCTCTGCAACGAGTTTGCTGTCGAGAACATCGAGCTGCAGAAGGCTGGCTTCCGTCGTCTGGGCGTGCTCGGCGACTGGGACAACCCCTACCTGACGCTCTACCACCAGCATGATGCTGCCGACATCGAGGTCTTTAAGGCCATGTTCGATAAGGGCATGATCTATCGCGGCCACAAGCCGGTTCACTGGTGCAAGCACTGCCACACCGCTCTGGCCGAGGCTGAGATCGAGTACTCCGACGAGACGAGCCCGTCCGTCTTCGTCCGCTTTGAGATGACTTCCAAGCCCGCTGGCCTCGAGAGCTTCGACGGCCCGGTCGACTTTATCATCTGGACGACCACGCCGTGGACCATCCCCTCCGACCAGGCAGTTTCTCTCAAGCCCGGCGCCGCCTACGTCGCCGTTGAGCATGATGGCCGCGCCGAGGTCATGCTCGAGGACCTGGCCCCCAAGTGCTGCGAGGAGTTTGGCTGGGAGTACACCCCGGTCATGGTCGACGGCAAGCCCTATGTGGTTCCCGCCGAGACCTTCCACCACATCCACTATAAGCAGCCGATCTTTGACGGTGTCGAGGGCGTGGCCCTGCTGGCCGATTACGTCGGTGTCGATGACGGTACCGGTATCGTCCACAACTCGCCCGGCCACGGCGTCGACGACTACTTCGCCTGCCTCAAGGAGGGCATCACCGACATCTGCATGCCGGTCGATGACGACGGCAAATTCTACACCGGTGAGGAGTTTGGCACCGGCGGCCCCTTCAGCGGCATGGATACCGACGAGGCCAACCCGCACATCATCGAGTTCCTGCGCGAGCGCGGTACCCTGGTCCTCGAGAAGAAGATCACGCACAGCTATCCGCACTGCTGGCGCTGCAAGCATCCGGTGCTCTTCCGTGCCACCGACCAGTGGTTCGTCTCGATGGACAAGACGGGTCTGCGTGAGCAGGCTGGCAAAGAGGTTCGCGAGAACGTCAAGTGGTATCCGGCTCACGCCGCCAACCGCATTGGCGCCATGGTCGAGCAGCGTCCCGACTGGTGCATCAGCCGTCAGCGCAACTGGGGCGTGCCTATTCCCAGCTACACCTGCGCCGACTGCGGCGAGAAGGTCATGAACGACGACACGCTCGATGCCGTCATCAAGCTCTTCCACGAGAAGGGCTCCGACGCCTGGTTCACCGACGCTCCCGAGAGCTACCTGGGCGAGGCCTGCGTCTGCCCCAAGTGCGGCGGTCATCACCTTAAGGCCGATAAGGACATCCTCGACGTGTGGTGGGACTCTGGCGTGTCCTGGAAGGCCGTCTGTGAGTACCGTCCCGAGCTGGAGTACCCGGCGGACGTCTACCTCGAGGGCTCAGACCAGCACCGTGGTTGGTTCCAGAGCTCGCTGCTTACCTCGGTGGGCGCCAACGGCCACGCTCCGTACAAGGCGGTCGTCTCGCAGGGCTTCACCCTCGACGGTCAGGGCCGCAAGATGTCCAAGTCACTCGGCAACGTCATCGACCCCAATAAGGTCTGTGACGAGATGGGCGCCGACATCATCCGCCTGTGGGTTGCCTCCGTCGACACCAGCTCCGACGTTTCCATCGACCACGAGATTCTCGCTCGTACGTCCGACGCCTACCGTCGTTTCCGCAACACGCTGCGCTTCCTGCTCTCCGAGCTCGAGGGCCAGTTTGAGCCTGAGACCGACGGTGTCGCCTTTGTCGATTTGCTGCCGCTCGACAAGCTCATGGTTGCCCGTCTGACCCAGGTCCAGGCCGAGGTCGACGATGCTTACGCCAGCTACGAGTTCCCGCGCGCCTACCGTGCGCTCTACGACTTTGTTGTTACCGAGCTTTCCAACGTGTACCTCGACGCCTTGAAGGACCGTCTGTACTGCGACAAGCCCGGCTCGCTCGAGCGCCGCAGCGCCCAGACCGTGCTCGCCGAGCTCTTCTCGATGCTCATGCGCGATCTGCAGCCGATCCTGTCCTACACCGTCGATGAGGCCATGGCCTATGCGCCCGCCGGCTGCGTCGATCATCAGAAGTACGCCGCGATGCTCGATTGGTACAAGTCGCCCATCACGGTCGACGAGGCCAATGAATTCGAGGGTGTGCTCGAGGCTTCACTCGAGCTCCGTAGCGCCGTGACCAAGGCCCTTGAGGATGCCCGCTCCGCCGGCACCTTCACCAAGAGCCAGCAGGTTCGCGTCAAGGCGGTCGTTCCCGCCGAGATGCATGCGCTGCTGACCGGCGACAAGGCCGTCGACCTGGCCGAGTTCTACATCGTCTCCGATGTTGAGCTGACCCAGGGTGAGGAGCTCTCCGTTGCCATTGAGGCTGCCGAGGGCGAGTGCTGTGACCGTTGCTGGAACTATCGCACCACCGTCGGTGAGTACAACGGCCACGCTCACATCTGCGAGAGGTGTGCGAATTCCCTTTAAGGCACGGTAACACGGCATTTTAGTTGTAGGGAGAATTTGGGCGCCTTCGGCCCATTTGCTCCGCTGAATAAAAGCGGCATTCTGTTTTTCGGAATGCCGCTTTCGTTTTTAGCTGGTTATTTCGCTTGCGTTGGTGGATATGTCGTGCGCTTCGCGTGTGGCAATATAAGATGATTACTTGCGTTAAACGTAATTCGATGTTCTTGAGGGTAGGGGATTGATTTGGGTCGTACTGGGGATATGACGCCGCCTTTGCGTTGGCGGTTGGGTGTTGCTGGTGGGGTGGCGCTGGTTGTGCTGCTTCTTGACCAGCTGACCAAGCTTGCGGTTCGTGCCGTGGGCGACGCTTTGCATGTGACTGTTATCCCCGGTGTCATCGACTTCCTTTTCGTGCGTAACATCGGTGCTGCCTTTAGCATGGGCGAGGGGCATGGCATCGCGTTTGCCGTGCTGGCGTTGGCGGTCATTATCGCTATTGCCGTGTACTTGCTTCGCGCACCCCAGCTTGCTCGCTTGGAGGTGGTGGGCATGGCTATGGTCGCGGGCGGCGCCATTGGCAACGCGATCGACCGTCTGACTTTTGGCTTTGTGACCGATTTTATTGCCACCACCTTCATCGACTTTCCCGTCTTCAATGTGGCCGATATCGGCATTACCGTGGGCGTCGTACTCGCCCTCTTTGGCTACATGTTCTTGAGCCCCGCGGCCCGTGAGGTCGATGCGACCGCTGAGCTTAACGCTCGTGACGAGGCCCGCGCCAAGCGCAAAGCCAAGCAGCGTGGGGAGCGTGCCCGCAAGATTCGCGAAAGGAATGAGCGCTAATGGCCGACATCCATATTCTTGTTGCCGACGATTCCGCTGGTCAGCGACTCGACGCCTTTCTGGGTACCAACGACGGCTGTCCCACGCGCTCTGCCTGCGCGCATCTGATTGAGGGCGGTGCCGTAGTAGTCAATGGCGAGACCTGCCTGTCTAAAAAGTACGCCGTGCGAGCCGGCGACCGTATTTCGGTCGATTTGCCCGATCCGCACGACCCCACCGATGTGATTCCCGAGGCCATCCCGCTCGACATTCGCTATGAGGACGACTATCTCATCGTGCTCTCCAAGCAGCGCGGCCTGGTGTGCCATCCTGCGCATGGTCATGAGAGCGGTACGCTCGCGAATGCCCTGGTCTATCACTGCGGTATCGACCATCTGGGCACGGTGCAGGGCGAGGACCGCCCCGGCATCGTGCATCGTCTGGATCGCGACACTTCGGGCCTTATGCTTGCGGCGAAGGACGACGACACCCAGCGCGCGCTCCAAAATCTCATTCGCACGCGCACACTCGACCGCCGCTATATCACGCTCGTTCACGGTCATATCGCTATGGATGAGGGAACCATTAACACCGGCATTGCCCGTTCCACCCGTGACCGTGTCAAGATGGCGGTTTCGGACGATCCTTTCGCGCGCCAGGCCATTACGACCTTTAAGGTCCTCGAGCGCTTCGATTCCACACGCTTCGACGACGGCTACACGCTCGTCGAGTGCCACCTGTTTACGGGCCGCACACATCAGATTCGCGTGCATATGCGCCATATCAACCATGCCTGCGTGGGCGATCCACTCTACGGCAAGTGCGATGCGCGCGCTGATCAGGGCCTGACCAGGCAGTTCCTGCATTCCTGGCGCGTGGCGTTCGACCATCCCGTGACGGGGGAGCGCATTGAGTGCCGCGACGAGCTGCCGTGGGATCTCGCTGCGGTTCTCGACGATCTGGCTCCTCGTTCGCTTGGCCGCACCGCTGCCGGCGACGAAATCGTACCGCAGCTCGGCCTGCTCGAAGCCTAGCCAGTATTAGGTGGTTTCTTGAACTCGGTAAGCCTGCGGTAAGATATACGGTTGTTTACGTAACACGTTCCTGGGAGCCTGCATGCTCGCCTTTTTACAAACCAACACACCCATCGTGATCTTCAACCAGATTGTCGTCACGCTGCTCACGGTCTGCTTCTTGTACCAGGTGGTCTTCTTTGTCATCGGTGCTCTCCGCGGCGAGGTCGCGCCTCCCAAGGCCAAAAAACTCCACCGGTATGCCTTCTTTATTGCAGCACACAACGAGGAGGCCGTTATCGCCAACCTCGTTCGCTCCATCAGGGACCAGGATTATCCGTCCGAGCTCATCGAGGTCTTCGTGGTCGCCGATGCTTGCACCGACAACACGGCGCAGCTCGCGCGCGAGGCCGGTGCCATTGTTTACGAGCGCAATGACCTGGCCCGCAAGGGCAAGAGCTGGGTCATGGACTTTGGTTTCGATCGCATTCTCAACGAGTATCCCGACACGTTTGAGGGTTACTTTATCTTCGATGCCGACAATGTTATCTCCCGCGATTACGTCTCCAAGATGAATGATGCCTTTGACCAGGGCTTTCATGTGGTCACGAGCTATCGTAACTCCAAGAACTTCGGCAGTTCGTGGATTTCCTCTGCCAACGCCACCTGGTATTTGCGTGAGGCCCGCTTCCTCAACAACGCGCGTAATATCTGCAAGACGTCCTGCGCCGTCTCGGGCTCGGGCTACCTTATCTCCGCCAGTGTTATCGAGGGCATGCACGGCTGGCAGTTCCATACACTGACCGAGGACATCCAGTTCACCACGTTCTGCGCCATTCACGGCATCCGCATCGGTTATGCGCCGGCGGAGTTCTTTGACGAGCAGCCGGTGACGTTTAAGGCGTCCTGGAAACAGCGCATGCGCTGGACCAAGGGCTTCTACCAGGTCTTTTTTACCTACGGCAAGCATCTGGTCAAATCGACCTTCCGCTACCATCGCTTTGCTGCCTACGACATGTTTATGACGATCGCCCCGGGTATGCTGCTATCGTTGATCTCGATGCTCGCTAATGCCACGTTCCTGATTGTGGGCGGTCTTTCGCACGGCTTCTTGGCCACCGAGGTCGAGATGCAGGCGTGTGCTGCTTCGCTCATTATGACCTTTGCCATGATGTATCAGACCTTCTTTATCCTGGCGCTGCTTACGACTATCTTTGAGTACAAGCACATTCACTGTGCGCAAAAGTGGCGTCTGGTGACTAACCTGTTTACCTTCCCGATCTTTATGTTCAGCTATATCCCCATCACGGTGGCCGCGCTGTTCCTGAAGGTCGACTGGGTCCCGACACAGCACGCCGTCAACGTTACCCTCGACGAAGTCATGCAAGGAGCCAAATAACCACCATCAAAACCACCATAAAGGGGACAGGCACCTTTGTGGTGGTTTTTACGTTTGAGCGCTCAGTCGGGAGGTTCGATGGTCTATATCCCATTTTGGATCTGCGTCTTTGCCGGTGCGGTGGTTGATGTCCGTGAGCGGCGGTTTCCGAATGCGCTTGCCGGCACGTGTGCCGTGGCGGCGTTTGCAGGCGTTTGGCTCGACAGAGGTGTTAACACGGCGCTTGACCACGCCGGTCTTGCGGTCATCGTCTACCTTGCCCTTGTGCTTCCTGAGTTGCTCTGGCGTCGTGTTCGCCACGCTCCCGGCATTGGCATGGGGGACGCCAAGGCGCTTTTTGCCCTTTGTACCTTCGATCCTCTGGGTGGTATCGTCGCGTTTGCGGTTGCGCTCATGGCCCTTGCTGCCGCCTGTCTCATCGCAAAATCGCGCTCCCTGCCTTTGCTGCCGTTTTTGGTGCCGATATTTGCCATAATCGAGGTCGTGGGTAGTACGCTGTAACCGTTTGCGCGCCCTTTTTTAAGGAGCATGCCATGGCAATCAATCAACAGACAGTCGACATTAAGGCGCGTATGGATCGTATTCCTGCGGCGTTGTCGCCCGAACTGGTCGAGCGTATCGCTGCCGACCGCGCCTCGGGTGTCGTTAATCCCTATCGATGCGGTGACGACCAGGTCATCCGACGTGTCGATCGGGCTGCAGATGAGGGCACGCTCATGCGTCCGGCCTCCATGCGCGATACCGAAAAGATTCTGCATCTGCCCGCATACACCCGTTATGCAGGCAAAACGCAGGTCTTCAGTTTTCGCAGCAATGACGACCTTTCGCGTCGCGGCCTGCACGTGCAGCTTGTCTCGCGCATCGCTCGCGATATCGGACGTGCTCTGGGGCTCAACTGCGATCTGATCGAAGCGATTGGCTTAGGCCACGACTTGGGCCACACGCCCTTTGGCCATGCCGGCGAGCGCTTCCTCAACGATATTTACCACGAGCGCACGGGTCGCTACTTTTTCCATAACGTGCAGTCGGTCCGCGTGCTCGACGCCCTGTACGGCCGCAACGTGTCGCTCCAGACGCTCGATGGCGTGCTATGCCACAACGGCGAGTACGAACAGCGCGTTTTTGAGCTCTCGGACATGGGTTCCTTTGGCCAGTTCGACCGAACCGTCGAGGAATGCATTGCCACAGGCTATAGCGCGATTGAGCACCTGCGTCCCATGACACTCGAGGGCTGTGTGGTGCGTATCTCGGATATCCTTGCCTACGTTGGGCGCGATCGCCAAGACGCCATTGCGGCAGGCCTGCTGTCACCTGACGCTTTTGACGATGGCCTGGGCGGAGGATACAACAGCTGGATCCTCACGCATGCCTCCATCGATATCGTCGAGCACAGCTATGGCAAGCCACGCATCGAGATGAGCGAGGACCTGTTTGAGGAGATCCGCCGAGCCAAACGCGAGAACTACGAGAAGATCTATAGCAAGGGCGGCATTGAAGGCGACTCCGAAGCGGAGCTGCGCGAGGCCTTCGAAAAGCTCTACGACCGTTGCCTGCAGGATATAAACGAAGGCAACGAGTCTTCTTACATCTTTAAGCACCACATTTCTCGCATTGAGCGGCAGCTTTCCTACTACGAACGCACCTATGCCTGGCAGGACGATATAGATCAGACCGTAGTGGATTACATTGCGAGCATGACAGATGGCTATTTCTGCGAGCTCACGAGCAAGCTGTTCCCGGGCTTGAAGTTTCCGCACCGTACCTATATTAACGAACGGTAGTTCGTATATTTTCGGTATACTGTAGGTGAAAACGTTTTTGATTGATGCACGGGATGGCTATGGACGACCTTTTTTCTGCTTCGACGCGTGAGCGTTCCTTTCAGAATGCGCCGCTTGCGGTGCGCATGCGCCCCAATTCGCTCGACGAGTACGTGGGCCAGCAAAAGGCCGTCGGTAAGGGCTCGTGGTTGCGTGCCGCAATTGAGCACGACGTGCTGTCGAGTGTGATTCTGTACGGGCCGGCCGGAACGGGGAAGACGACGCTGGCCCACATTATCGCCAACCATACCAAGAGCGAGTTTGTCGAGGTCAGCGCCGTGACGGGCACTGTAAAGGACCTTCGTCGCGTGATTGACGAGGCCAAGACGCGCCTGAATACCTACGACCGCCGCACCATTCTTTTCATCGATGAGATTCACCGTTTTTCGAAGTCGCAGCAGGATGCCCTGCTGCATGCAGTTGAGAACCGTACCGTCATTATGATTGGCGCTACGACGGAGAACCCGTACTTCGAGGTCAATTCGGCACTGTTGTCGCGCGGACGCGTGGTGGAGCTTGAACATCTGAAGGATGAGGATATCGCCACGCTTATTGAGCGTGCGCTCGAGGCACCACAGGGCTTGAACGGAAAGTTTTCTGCCGATGATGATACGGTCAAGACCATCTGCACGCTGGCCGCGGGTGATGCGCGCTCTGCCCTGACGACACTTGAGCTGGCGAGCGAGATTGCCGTCACGCGTCCCGATACCGAGGGGACGCCAGCGCCGGCGGCGGGGGAGCGTTATCCCATCACCGTCGATGACGTGAAGATTGCCAACCCGCGCCGCGGTTTTTCGTATGACAAAAACGGCGACATGCACTATGACATTATCAGTGCGTTCATCAAGTCCATGCGCGGCAGCGACCCCGATGCCACGATCTATTGGCTCGCGCGCATGATTGACGCTGGGGGAGGATCCTAAGTTTATCGCCCGTCGCATTATGATTCAGGCTTCTGAGGATGTTGGCAATGCCGATCCGCAGGCACTTTTGGTGGCACATGCCGCGTTTAAGTCTGCCGAGGTCATTGGCTATCCCGAGTGCCGCATTAACCTGGCTCAGGCTGCACTCTATGTGTGCTTGGCGCCTAAATCCAACGCGTGCGAGGCTTCGATCGATGCGGCGCTGGCCGATATCCACTCTAGTGGGCTTCGCGAGGTGCCGAGTTATCTACGCGATCGCCATCGCCCGGGCAGCGATGAATACGGTGTGTATAAGTATCCGCACGATTATCCCGAAGGCTGGGTTGACCAGCGCTATTTGCCCGAAGGCTTAGAACGCGGTGCATTTTGGCAGCCTGCCGGCCGCGGTTGGGAAGAATGGCGCGTAGAGCAAAGCGAACGCGACCGCAGCGGGAATGCACCGAAGTAGCTGCTGATAATTTTGTCCCACGTTGCTGCTCTTGGCATGTTCGGTCCCCTTTGGGGTACCATGGAAAGCGTTTGTATTTCGATTCCTTTGGGAGGCTTGTATGAGTCCCATTCAAATCGCCTTGCTGCTGCTTGCCGTTGCCGGCGTGTGGGCTATCGTTGAGCTTGCGCTTACCCTGCGCAAAACCCGCACCGTTGTCGACTCGCTCGACAAGACGGTAACCGACCTCAACAATACGATTGCCGAGGCGCAGCCCGTAGTGGCAAAGCTTGATGGCGCCGTTGACGAACTTACGCCGGCACTTGCCCAGATGGAGCCGCTCCTCAAGTCGAGCAAGACTGCCGTTGATGCTCTGACGTCTAACCTCGTTGAGGTTGAGGCGGTCGTTCGCGACATTTCCGAGGTCACGGGCAGCGTGGCCGAGGCCAGCAATGCCGTATCGAGCGTGACTGATTCTGCTGCTGGCGCCGTGCAGAAGCTCTTCAATAAGGTGAAGGCTCCTGCAGCCGACGCCGATCGCAAGCTCGCCGCTGCCGCTGCCGAGGCCGAGCAGCCCACTGAGCGCGTTCTGATTGGCGACGACGATGCCGCTGCTGACGACGATGATGTTCAGAAGCCCGCTGCTAAGCCTGCTCAGTATTACACCTATACGCCTGCCGAGACCTCCGAGGAGTCCTGCGATGAGTAGCGAAGCAACCTGCCCCATTACGCTGAGCGTTGCCGGTGATCCGCGTCTCGCGCGCTTGGTGCGCATGACGGCCGCCAACGTCGGCGCCCTGTGCTCTATGTCCGTCGATCGCATCGAGGACATTCGTATGGCTGCCGAAGAAGCCTTCATCTTTGGCTGCACGGCTGTTGATTCCGACGATATCTCGATCAAATTCGATGTCGACGAATCGCATGTGGGCATGACCTTTACCTTTGGCGACCAGGCGACTGTCGATGAGGATGACCAGGCTGCCGTGTATGCCGAGCTCATTTTGGCGAGTGTGTGCGACTCCTACGAAAAGACTACAGCGCCCCTAACGCTTTCCCTCGACCTCAAGGCGGATATCTAATATGACCGAACGCTCCCGGAGCGGCAAGACCGCTTGGGACAAGGAGAAAACCCGCGAGCTGTTTCGTCGTTATAAGGAGACCGGTGATCCGGATGCCCGCGAGCAGCTCGTCATGTCCCATATGAACCTGGTAAGGTTTCTTGCCAACAAATTCAAGAACCGCGGCGAGCCGCTCGATGACCTTTTGCAGGTCGGGTACTTGGGCTTGCTCAAGGCTATCGATCGCTTTGATCCCGAGCGCGGACTCGAGTTCACGACGTTTGCCACGCCCACCATCTTGGGCGAGATTAAGCGCCACTTCCGCGACAAGGGCTGGAGTGTGCGCGTGCCGCGTCGTCTGCAGGAGCTCTCTGCCAAGGTTAACCAGGCCACCGACAAGCTCACCAACGAGCTTCAGCGTTCGCCCAAGGTTGAGGAAATCGCCGATTATCTTGGCGTAACCGTCGACGAGGTGCTCGAAGCCATGGAATCGTCCTCGGCCTACACCTCGGTGCCCATCGAGGCTCCCGGTGCGTCCGATTCCGATGATGCGCCTTCGATTCTCGATCGTTACGCCGACGATGACAACGAGCTCGACTTTACCGATGACCGTCTGGTAATCGAGGAAGCCATCCGCGATTTCTCGCCGCGCGAGCGCGAGGTTATCGAGCTGCGTTTTGTGAAGGGCATGACCCAGATCGAGATTGCCAAGAAGCTGGGCATCTCGCAGGTGCAGGTTTCGCGTCTGCTGCGCCGCACGCTTAAGAAGATTCAAGATAAGATCGACCCCGACGGAGTGATGGTTCGTTCATGAGTGAGCACCCCCAACAAATCGACCGCACGCTTCGCGATACCCGTATTCTGACGCTGCGCATTTGGGGCGTCGTCGGCTGCATTGTCATCGCTGCCGTCATCTTTAACCTTATGGGCATCCTGGCACCGGTCATCGAGTTTTTGGCAGTCGGTTCCATCATCGCTTTTGTCATGTCGCCGATCACCAACTGGCTCGAGCATCACGGCGTGAATCGCGGCATCGGTTCGCTTATCGCGCTCATTGTGGTTGTTGCCGTGCTCGTCGGCGTCGTCTGCATCCTCTCGCCTATTTTGCTCGGTCAAATCATGGAAGTCCTGAGCCGCCTGCCCGAGCAGCTTCGTGTTGCGGGTGGCGATCTCAACGAGATGCTCTCGCACGCTAAGACGCTCAACAACACGCCGCTCAAGGAGTATCTGGACGACAATCTTTCTTCGCTGGTTACCGTAGCGTCCAAGTACGTCTCGCAAATCGCTGCGGAGCTCGGCCGCGGCGTGTTTCCGCTCATTACCAATACGGCCTCGCAGCTGTTCGTCATCTTCCTGGGTCTGGTGCTTGCCTACTGGCTTGCCTGCGATTATCCCCGCATGCACCACGAGGTCTGCACCATCATCGGACAGGAAAAAGAGACCTCGTACCGCTTTATGGTTGCCATCCTTTCACGCTCGGTCGGCGGCTATATGCGCGGCATGGTCGTGACGTCCATCTGCGGTGGCTTTTTGGCTTTTATCGGCTTTATGCTCATTGGCCATCCATACGCAGCGCTCATGGCCATCTTTACCGGCATCATGCATTTGGTTCCGGTTGTCGGTCCCTGGGTGAGCGCGGCGATCGCCACGGTGCTCGGTTTTATGTTCAGCCCTATGCTGGCGTTATGGACGCTTGTCGTGACCATGGTGGCTCAAAACGTCACCGATAATGTCATTTCGCCTAAGGTCATGCAGAGCTCGGTGCAGGTGCATCCCGTTATGAGCCTGACGGCTCTCGTTATCGGTTCGGCACTCATGGGTCCCATCGGCATGGTTATCGCCATTCCGCTGTGCGCGGCCCTCAAGGGCATCTTCGTCTACTACTTTGAGAACGAGACCGGGCGTCAGCTCGTGGCATACGATGGCGCCGTGTTTAAGGGCACGCCGTATCGCGATACCGAGGGCAACCCGGTCGCCGCCTACGACGCGCTTGGAGACGATACGTTCATCTATGAGTCCGAGCTCATCGGCAACGAGACCGCGCCCGAGGCCAAGGCCATGCCCAAGCCCGAACTCGATAATCCCTGGATTAAGCTCTCTGGTCTGCAGCCCGATGCCACGGGCTTCTTCAAGAACCCCTTTGCCAAGGACGATGACTCCAACACTGACGACGATACCAAAACCGGCATCGACGGCTCCATGGACGATGACGACAAGTAGCGGGGTAATTCGGGCTAACATTCATACGCGCTAACATGCAATTTCGCTGAAGGGCCGGCATTGTGCCGGCCCTCTTTTTTGCACAGGCGCGGTGGGATGGTAATATCGTTACGTTTGAACTGTTTCGATGTGAAATCGAGGAGATTCCCTCTATGAGTGCTGACTACCCGTCAATGACTACGGCCGAGATTCGCTCTAAGTTCCTCAACTTCTTTGAGGAGCGCGGTCTTAAGCTCTATCCTTCTTCGTCCCTCGTCCCCGACGATCCTTCGCTGCTGCTTGCCAACGCCGGCATGAACCAGTTTAAGGAGTATTACCAGGGCAAGAAGACCATGAAGGAGATCGGCGCAATCTCCTGCCAGAAGTGCGTCCGCACCAACGACATCGATTGCATCGGCGAGGACGGCCGTCACCTGTCCTTCTTTGAGATGCTCGGCGACTTCTCCTTTGGTGGCGTCTCCAAGCAGCAGGCCTGCGCTTGGGCCTTTGAGCTCATTACCAAGGAGTTCAAGCTGCCGCTCGATCGCCTGTACTTCACCGTCTTTACCGAGGACGACGAGACCCATGACGTGTGGCGCTCCCTGGGCGTTGCCGAGGATCACATCTCCCGCCTGGGCGAGGACGACAACTTCTGGGCCGCTGGCCCCACCGGCCCCTGCGGTCCGTGCTCCGAGATCTACTTTGACATGGGCGAGGAGGTCGGCTGCGGCAGCCCCGACTGCAAGCCCGGCTGCGACTGCGACCGCTTCCTGGAGTTCTGGAATCTCGTCTTTACCCAGTACGACCGCCAGGAGGATGGCTCCATGCCGGAGCTGCCGCACCGCAACCTCGATACGGGCATGGGTCTGGAGCGCATGGCCGCCATCATGCAGCACAAGACCGCTAACTACGACGGCGATCTGATGCAGCACCTCATCAAGCTGGGCGAGAAGATCAGCGGCAAGACCTATGACGCCGACGATTACTCCGGTGCTAGCCGCTCCCTGCGCATCATCGCAGATCACTCTCGTGCCGTCGACTTTATGATCTCGGACGGCATTCTCCCCGGTAACGAGGGTCGCGAGTACGTCCTTCGCCGCCTGCTCCGCCGCGCCGTGTTCCACGGTCGCCTGCTGGGCATCGAGGGCGCCTTCCTGACCAAGTTCATTGACGAGGTCAACGCCCAGATGGGCGAGGCCTATCCCGAGCTGCTCAAGAACGTCGCGCTCGTTAAGGGTATCGTCGCTTCCGAGGAGGAGCGTTTCTCCACGACGCTCGACAACGGCCGCGTCTACCTGGATGAGGCTCTGGCCGCGCTTGCCGAGGGTGCTGTCCTTCCGGGCGACGTCGCCTTTAAGCTGCATGACACCTTTGGTTTCCCCATTGACCTGACCGTCGAGATTGCCGGCGTCGCTGGCCACGACGTCGATATGGACGGCTTCACCGCTTGCATGGAGGACCAGAAGGCCCGCGCTCGCGCCAACGTCAAGGGCGATGCTTGGGGCAGCTTCAACGACGTGTGGGTCGAGCTTTCCGACAAGGTTGCCGCGACCGAGTTCGACGGCTATGACAACGATGTGATCGAGGGTGCCAAGGTTGTCGCCATCGTTCGCAACGGCGAGTCCGTCGAGTCTGCTTCCGCCGGTGAGGACGTCGAGGTCGTGCTCGACCGCACCCCGTTCTACGCCGAGATGGGTGGCCAGCAGGGCGATGCCGGTGAGCTTTCCGCCGAGGGCGTTGCGCTGACTGTTGCCGACACCAAGAACCACAATGGCCTGTATGGTCACGTTGCGCACGTTGCCGAGGGCACACTGACCGTCGGTGCTACCGTGACAGCCGCGCTCGACGCCGAGCGCCGTGGCTTCCTGCGCCGCAACCACACTGCCACGCACCTGCTCGACGCCGCGCTTAAGCAGGTCCTGGGCGAGCATGTCTCCCAGGCTGGCTCGTTGGTGACGCCCGAGCACCTGCGCTTTGACTTCACGCACTTCGAGGCCCTGTCCTCCGAGCAGCTCAAGGCTGTCGAGGACCTGGTCAACCAGCAGATCTTCGCTTCCAAACCGGTCGTGACCCGCGTCATGGGCATCGACGAGGCCAAGGCCGCCGGTGCTGTCGCCCTCTTTGGCGAGAAGTACGGCGACGTCGTCCGCGTCGTCTCCGTGGGCGCCGAGGATCAGCCGTTCTCCCGTGAGCTCTGCGGCGGTACGCATGCCGCCAATACTGCCGAGATCGGCCTGTTCAAGATCATTTCCGAGTCCTCTACGGGCTCCAACGTCCGCCGTATCGAGGCCGTGACCTCCAAGGGCGCCCTCGACTACATGGCCGACCGCCTGGCGCTCGTTGACGCCGCTGCTGCTGCGCTCAAGTGCCGTGTTGACGAGGTTCCCGCCCGCGTGGAGAACCTGCAGGCCGAGCTGCGCGAGACGTCCAACAAGCTCAAGAAGGCACTCACCGGTGGTTCCTCCGACGCTATCTCTGGCGCCATCGAGGGCGCTGTCGAGCTGAACGGCTACAAGCTCGTCGTCGCTGAGCTTCAGGGTCTTGAGGCTGCTGACCTGCGCAATGTGTGGGATACCGTGCACCAGAAGGTTGCCGGCCCCGTCGCCTGCGTCGTTGCCAGCGTTACCGAGAAGGGCACCCCGGCCCTGCTCGCCGCCGGCTCCGATGACGCCGTGAAGGCCGGTTTCCACGCCGGCAACGTGATCAAGCAGATCGCGGGCCTGGTCGATGGTCGCGGTGGCGGTCGTCCCAACATGGCCCAGGCCGGTGGCAAGAATGCTGCCGGTATCGCCGATGCCCTCGCGGCCGCCAAGACCGCGCTCGGCGCCTAAGAACCTAAGTAGTCGCTGTGGTCGCGCTCGCACTGGACATAGGGGAGACCAGGATTGGCATTGCCGTCTCGAGCCGTGATGGCAAGATGGCGATGCCTGTCAAGGTGCTTCCGGCTGCCGAGGTCACTGGTATGGCAAAGACGTTTCGCTACCTGGTCGAGGACTATGAGCCCGATATCCTGGTAAGTGGACGTCCCTTGACCATGGCAGGTGAGCCCGGCCCCCAGGCCGAGCGCGTCGCCGCAGTGGCCCAAAAGATTGCCGACGAGCTCGAACTTCCGCTGGAGTTTGAGGACGAGCGTCTGTCCTCGCAGGAGGCCAAGCGAATCCTGCGAGAGCAGGGACTCAACGAAAAGCAGATGAGGGGCAAGATTGACATGATCGCCGCCAGCCTTTTCTTGCAGACATGGCTCGATCGTAAAAACGAGGAGGTTTCGCATGCCTAGCGCTTCCGATCCGCGCCAGCAGAATCGTACACGGCAGCCTGCGCCGCGCCCTGCTCAGCCTGGCCAGCGCCCGGCGCAGCCGACGCAGCGTTCGGCTCAACCTGCTCAGCGTGCCGCTCAACAGCCCGCAGCTCGTCCCGCGCAGCCCGCTGGCGGCGCTCGTTTTAAGCAGCAGGCTCCTGCCCAGCGCACGCAGGGGCAGGCCCGGCAATCACGCCCCCACGCACATCATGCTCATGACTCGCACGGCGTTGCTCCGGCCACGCGCTCGAGCTATAACACGCATGCCCGCCGTGGCGTCCAAAAGAAAAGCTCTCCGGTGCCTATGATTATCGGTGGCGTCATCGCCGTGCTTGCGCTTGTCGCGATCGTTTTCTTTGTTGTGCCGGCCGTCAAGGGCTTCTTTGCCGGCGAGGATGCGAAAGTCGCTGCTGGCCAGCAAGTTACTATTACGATTCCCGATGGCGCCTCGGGTGATGCCATCGCTTCGATTCTCTCCGAGAACCATATCGTCGAAGACCCCAAGGATTATTACGCGGCGGTCAAAAAGCTCAATGCCGATATGTCGCTTAAGCCTGGCACCTACTCGTTTACCACGCTCATGGACGCGACCAAGGTTGTTCAGCAGCTCATGGAAGGCCCCAATGCGGGCTCCGATGCACTGACTATCCCTGAGGGCCTGACGGTCGACCAGGTCGCCGATCGTGTGGCCGCGGCATACGACAGCATTTCTAAGGAAGATTTCCTTAACCAGGCCAAGGCGAGCAATTATGTGAATGATTACGCTTTCCTTAAAGACGCTGCAAACGATTCACTCGAGGGCTTCCTATTCCCCAAGACCTATTCGTTGGGTAAGGACCCTTCTGCCGATGATGTGATTCGCGCCATGCTTGACCAGTTCAACACCGAGTACAAATCGCTTGACTTTGCGAGCTGCGAGGCCAAGATCAAGGAGCGCTATGGCGTGGAGATGTCCGATTACGACATCGTTAACCTTGCCTCGATCGTCGAGCGCGAGGGCCTCAACGCCGATCAACGTGCGCACGTGGCCTCGGGTTTTTTACAACCGCCTTGCCGGCAAACTCGACGGTCTGCGTTATCTCAACAGCGATGCGACCATGATGTATGTCACCGGCGGCGAGGTTACCGCCGACGACCTGCAGAGCGATAGCCCGTATAACACCTATAAGCACGAGGGCCTGCCGCCCACGCCCATCTGCTCTCCGTCGCTCGAGGCGCTCAAGGCCACCCTTGAGCCGACCGACTCCGATGACCTGTATTTCTACATTACACAGGACGAGGAGTACTTCTCGCAAACCTACGAAGAGCATCAACAGTCTTGGAATTAGCATGAGGATTTTTAGCCCCAAACGATACGTTGCCTCGGTCGATCGCATCGACCTTGATACCCTGTGGGCCGACGGCAAACGCGCCATTCTGCTCGATCGCGATAACACCCTGGTGCCGCGCGACACCGAGCAGGTTCCCGCCGCGGTTTCCGCTTGGCTTGACGCCGCCCGCGCCAAAGGCTTTAAGCTGTGCATGGTGTCCAACAACTGGCATCGCGACCAGGTCATGAGCTCTGCAGGCGAGCTGGGACTCGAGGCCATTAGCCACGCCATGAAGCCGGCGCCGTTTGCCCTCAAGGCGGGTCTTCAGCGCCTCGGCGCCACGGCCGACGAGGCGGTACTGATCGGTGATCAGCTCTACACTGACGTGTGGAGTGGCAATTTAGCCGGCGTCGATACCATCCTGGTAAAGCCGCAGGCGACGCAGGACCTGTGGTATACGCAGATCTTCCGTATTTTTGAGCGCCGGGCCCTGCGCGACCTTCCCTGCGAGGAATAGGTTTCGCCATGTCTCAGCACATCAAACACGGCTGCGACCATATCTTCTTTATCGGCTTTTTGGGCGCGGGCAAGTCGACGCTCGCGCGCAACGTCGGCACCATGTTCAAGCGGCGTTTTATCGATACCGACCGCCTGGTCGTGCGCCGTTGCGGCAAGTCGGTAACCGAGATTTTTGAGACCGAGGGCGAGGACCGTTTTCGCGAGCTCGAGACCTCGGCGCTCCGTTCGCTCCAAAGCGAGCGCAGCCTGTTGGTTTCGTGCGGTGGCGGTATCGTCGAGACACCGGTGAATATTGAGCTGATGCACGATATGGGTACGTGCGTGTACCTCGAGGGCGACTTCGAGGATTCGATTCGCCAGATTCGTCGGTCCGACACGCGCCCCGATTTCCGCTCGCCCGAGCATGCCGCGCGCCTGTTTGAGCATCGCCGTCCGCTGTATCGTCAGGCCGCAGACATTACCCTTGATATTCGCAACAAGTCCTTCGAGGACGTTTCCTACCTTTGTGCCGAGATGCTTTTGGAGCGTGGACTGCTATGATTCGCCGTCAACTGATCAATTTCCAAAATCGCAGTATCGATGTTCGCGTCGGCTTTAACGCCTTTAGTGAGCTGTCGCGTATGTTTGCCTCGGCCGTGGGCAAGCCCAAGCGTGCGATGGTTGTCTGGAACAGCGCTGTTTCCGACCGCTTTGGCGAGATCGTTGAGCACGCTCTGGTCGATGCCGGCTTTGCCGTGCCGCCGCTCGTCCTCGAGGTTTCGCCTGCCGGTGCTACGCTGGCCGATGCCGATGCTATCTTTGGCGCCCTGTCTGCCAACGGCGTTACCTGCGACGATCTGGTTGTCGCCGTTGGCGATGCCGCAACCTGCTCGGTTGTTAGCTGGTGCGCCAACCAGTGGTGCGGCCGAACTGAGTGCGCGCTGTTGCCGACGACCTTCGACGCCATGCTCACGGTCGCGACGACCATGAAGCCGCTCGTCGCCTCGTCGGCCAATGCGCTTCCCGCTATCGCGTTCCGTCCCGAACCGGGCTTGGTCGTGTGTGACCTCGACCTTGTTCGCGAGGCGGACCCCGAGGACCTCAAGCTCGGCTATGCGGTACTTGTTGGCACCATGCTTTCGAGCAGCAAGTCGCGCTGGAATCAGTTTATTGAGACTGTCCCCGAGATTCTTGCTGGTGAGGAGGTCGCGCTCGTCAATGCCGTCCAATGGTCTCAGACTGCCCGCAAGGACGTACTGATGGCCACGAACCCGAGCGCTCGCCATGCGCTCGATTTTGGCAAGACGGGGGAGCGTACCCTGCGCGCCTGCTTGGGCGATGCCGCTTCGCAGGTCCCTGCCTATCAGCTGTTTTCCGAGGGCATGCGCTTTGAGGCGCGCCTAGCACATGATGCCTGCGACTTTGATATCGATTACGTCTTTGAGGTCGATGACTGCCTGGAGGACTTTGGTATCGAGGAGCTTGCCTTCGATCTGGAGCCTGTCGCATATATCGAGGAGTTCCGTAGGCAGCAGTTCGCGCGCTCAAACCGCAGCATGCTGCCGCTGCCCGCGGCGCTCGGCGCCATTCGCCTAACGAACGTTGAGGACGAGGTTCTTGAGCGCCATGCTCACGCCTACTTGGCTTCTCGTAAAGAACTTCTCTAAGATTTATTGACTTCCATCGTCTTTCGTATCATGTTGAGGGGCGGGTTTCCAATCGGTTGCGGATCGCATGCGATTCCGTCGTTCGGTTGAGACCCGTCCCGTCTATATAGAGACAACAAGAAAGGAATCTGCATGTCTGAGTTTGCTGCCGGTCCTGCCGGTCGTATCGAGCGCGTCCGTGCCCTGATGGTCGAGCGTGGCTACGACGCTATCGTGGTACGCGACGAGGCCAATCTTCGTTGGCTCACGGGCGTGAAGGGCGTCTTCGACTACACCTTCGAGTTCCCGCACGCGGCGTTTATTACGGCTGACCAGTGCCTGTTCCATACCGACTCGCGCTACCTCAACAGCTTTGAGGAGAACACGCCCGCCGGCAGCCCCTGGGTCTACGACATGGATGAGGGCACCATCCCCGGTTGGGTCGCCGGCAAGATCGCGGCCAACAAATGCCGCGTCTGCGCTGTCGAGGACGATATGCAGATTAATTTCTACCAGGGTATTCAGCGCGGCCTGGAGGACCGCTCCGTCGCCTGTATGCTGCCGCTGATGCACGACGACATCCGCAAGATGCGCGCCATTAAGGACGCCGAGGAGATTGAACTCATGCGCCATGCGCAGTCGATCACCGATGCCGCCTTCCAGCACATGCTCGGCTTTATTAAGCCCGGTATGACCGAGAAGCAGGTACGCAACGAGCTCGAGAACTTTATGTTCGCCAACGGTGCTGACAGCCTTGCCTTCGGCTCCATCGTGGCGAGCGGCCCCAACACCGCCAACCCGCATGCCGTCCCGAGCGACCGCGTGATCGAGAAGGGCGACTTTGTCCTCATGGATTACGGCGCGGGCTACTGCGATTATCGCTCCGACATGACACGCACTGTCGTGATGGGCGGGCCCACGCAGGAGCAGCTTGACCTGTACGCGCTCGTGCGCCGTACGCACGAGGAGTGCGTCGCCGCCATCCATCCGGGCGTCGAGGGCAACGACATTTTCAAGCTTTCCAAGAAGATCATCGGCGATGCCGGCTATGGCGATTACTACAACCATGGTCTGGGCCACGGCGTCGGTATCGACATCCACGAGCTGCCCAACTTCAATCGCAGCAAGAACACCATCGAGATCGGCTCGGTTGTCACCATGGAGCCTGGCGTCTACCTGCCCGGCGTGGGCGGCGTGCGCCTGGAGGACTACGGCGTGGTCACCGAGAACGGCTACGAGCCCTTCACCAAGACCCCGCACGACCTGCACGTCATCGACTGCTAGCCCATTTCGATAGATTTTTGGGCGGGGCGTCCGGAGCAATTCGGGCGCCCCGCGTTCTCTTTTTATGCGCTCGCCGCAGGCGCGGTCTGCAAGTGTATAATTTCTATCGTATGTAATTTGGACGCTTGTGCGTTCTGCCCATAACAAGAAAGGTCGCTATGCCTACCATTTCCACCGCCGACTTCAAGAACGGCCTCGGTCTCCGCATCAAGGACAAGGTCTACACCATCGTCGAGTTCCAGCATGTCAAGCCGGGCAAGGGCGGCGCGTTTGTGCGCTACAAGACCCGCGACATCAAGAGCGGCCGCGTCGTCGAGAACACCTGCAACGCCGGCACCAAGTTCGAGAGCGTCATGCTCACCACCCGTGAGTTCCAGTACCTCTACAACGATGGCGCCGACTACATCTTCATGGACAACGAGACCTATGAGCAGGTTCCCGTTCCCGAGGACATGGTGGGCGAGAACTCCAAGTGGCTGCGCGAGAACGACATTTGCCAGCTGCTCTTCGCCGACGATGAGCTCATGGGCGTGACCCCGCCGATGTTTATCGAGACCACCATCGTCCAGACCGACCCGGGCTTTAAGGGCGACACCGTCCAGGGTTCCACCAAGCCGGCCACGATTGACACCGGCGCTGTCATCCAGGTCCCCATGTACCTCAACGAGTGCGAGGTCATCAAGGTTGACACCCGCGACGGCAAGTTCGTCTCCCGCGTCTAGCAACCAACTCTTCTAGGAGGACTCATGCCCCAGGAAATCAAGATTGACGGCATCGGCATTTCGCCCGATGTTTTGACCGCCATCGTCTCGCGCGCCGTGTCGGATGTCGAGGGCATCGCCTCCGTTGGCGTCAAGGACCTTGCCACCAACCTTGTCTCCATGATGCTCTCGTCCAAGGCCCCTGCTTCCGAGCCGGCGGTCGAGGCCGAGGTCGTCGGCGACAAGCTCGCACTCACCGTGCGTGTCGTGGTGTTCTTTGGCTATCCGTTCAAGAAGCTCGCCGAGGCCGTTCGCGCCGCCGTGGTCGCTGCCATCGATGCTCAGGTGGGCGTCGAGGTCGAGCGCGTTGACGTTTGCATTGACGGCCTCGTTTTCCCCAAGGAGTAACCTTTGAGCCTTAAGGTTTATCGCGGGCGCACGCTTGCCCGCAGTCAGGCGCTGCAGCTGCTGTTCCAGGCCGAGGCCACGGACAGCCCGCTCGAGCGCGTTCTCGAGGGCGATTTCCTGATCTCGAAGGGTCCCCTCGACCCCTATGCGCTGGAGCTTTGCCGCGGTGCCTACGAGCATATCGATCGTATCGACTGCGCTCTGCGCGCCGTCGCCAAGAACTGGGATCTTATGCGCATGCCCGGCGCCGACCGCAACTTGCTGCGTATCGCCGTCTATGAGATGCGCTTCCTCACCGACGAGGAGGTCTCGGACGCCATCGTAATCAACGAGGCCGTCGAGCTTGCCAAGGCCTATGGCACCGACCAGTCCGCTTCGTTCGTCAACGGCGTGCTGGGCAAGATCGCTCGCAGCGAGGAGCTGCCAGGCGAGGACCTGTACCAAGAGCTGCTGGCCGAAGATCGCGCTCGCGAGGAGGCACAGGCTGCCGAGGCTGCCGCCAAGGTTGCGGTTGCCCAGGCTGAGGCTGGCGTGCTGGCCGAGGATGCGGACGCCGCCGAGGCTGTTGTCGACTCCGTCGAGGAGTAGCTATGCCAGAGGGTTCCGTCCGCAACTTCGACGAGATCTCGGACCGCTTGGACCAGATCATCGCTACCGTTCGTTCCAAGGATACCTCCTTGGAGCGTTCGCTCGATTTGTTTGACGAGGCGATTGAGCTGGGCTCCCGCGCGGTCGATATGATCGACAAGTTTGAGCTGACGCCGCGTGAGGCCGACAAGCTCGAGCAGGAATATGATGAGGATGCGGCAAACGAATCCCAGGATAGCTAGGCTGCATCTCCGGATACGAATGGTTGATGGCATTCATGAAACGCGTGCGTCTTGATGACGAACTGATTTCACAGGGCATCTGCGCCGATCGCGCGGATGCCCTTCGCACTCTTATGGCCGGCTTGGTCTCGAGTGGCGGTGAGCGCTTGACTTCGCCGGGTCTTAAGGTGATGCCGGGGCTGCCGCTGCACGTGAGGGGGCGCATTCCCTATGTTGGCCGCGGCGGTCTTAAGCTCGAAGGCGCGCTTGATGCGTTTGGCATCAATCCGACGGGCCTTGCCTGTTTGGATGTGGGCTGCTCTACCGGGGGTTTTACCGATTGCCTGCTCAAGCGCGGAGCTGCGACCGTTGTCTCTGTGGACGTGGGTCGCGCCCAGTTCGATTGGTCGTTGCGTCAGGACGATCGCGTTACGCTGCATGAGCGCACAAACGTGACGCAGCTGCCTGAGCTTGGCTATGCCGGCGCCATCGACCTGGCTGTGTGTGATGTCTCGTTTACCAGCATCGCGAACATTATCGATGCGGTACTGGCGTGCCTGGCGCCTACGGGTGCATTCTGCACGCTCGTAAAGCCACAGTTTGAAGCTCCGGCGGCGCTGGTGGGCGAGGGCGGCATTGTGACCGATCCCGCTGTGCGCCGCGATACGCTCGTGGCGGCGGTTGAGCTCTTTGCTGCCAAGGGGCTGTTCCCGGTCGATGTGTGCGTGTCGCCCATTCATGGTGCCAAGGGCAACGTTGAGTTTTTCCTGTACGGCACGAGATTTGAATCTGGCGACCGCTCGCAAGACGTGCTGCAATCCCAGGTATCGGTTTTGAGCGAGAAAGCTGCAACGCTATGAAGGTCTTTCTGGTTCCCAATTACTACAAGCAAGAGGCGGTTGAGAGCGGCCTGATGCTCGAGCTTTGGCTGACGCGCCAGGGCTATGAGGTCGCATGGGCTGCCGACCAGCGATCGAAGATTCAAAGCACGCCTGATATTGACGGCTCCGTTCTGGTCATTACGCTCGGCGGCGACGGTACGTTGCTGCGCGCTGCCCGCATCCTCAACCATCGTGAGATTCCTATCCTCGGTCTTTCCTATGGTCACCTGGGATTTTTTAACTGCTGCGAGTCCCGAGGAGCGCGACATTCTGCAGGTCGTGAGCGACGCCCTGTCCGGCGAGCTGCATGTGAGCCGTCGCGCTACCATCGCCGCGGATATCGTGTCCGTGCGCGAAGATGGTACGAAGGATGTCGTGCGCACCTTCGCCCTCAACGACATGGCGCTTACCCGCGGCCCCCTGTCCGATATGGTCGAGTTTGACATCACGGTGTCCGGTCACCATATCGACCGCCTACGCGGTGACGGTGTCGTCGTTTCGACGGCGACTGGTTCTACGGGTTACGCGCTCAGCGCCGGTGGCCCCATCGTGAGCCCTGACTATACGGGCATGGTCTGCGTACCCATTGCGCCGCACACCATTCAAGCTCGCGCTTTCTTGACTTCGCCGAGCGATGTCGTCGAAATCTTTATGTCTGATGACCGTCCGAGCGTTCCGGCGATCGCTATCGATGGACAGTTTATTACCTGCGACGGCACGGTCGAGAGCGTGGCCGTGCGCCGAGGCCCCGGCGATGTGCTGCTGCTCGACTACGGCCCCGAGAGCTTTTTACAACTCGGTGAGCCGCGTATTCTACGGAGTCCGCCATGATCGATGAGCTGCAGGTTTCTAACATTGCACTCATTCGCGAGGCGACGCTGGTGCCGAGTGCCGGCCTGACTGTCCTGACCGGCGAGACCGGCGCCGGCAAGACCGCGCTGCTCTCGGCCCTCAAGCTTATTTTGGGTGAGCGCGCGGATTCGTCGACGGTGCGCGAGGGCGAGGCGCTGGCGAGTGTCGAGGCGCGCCTGTTTGACGGCCCGCACGACACGGAAGGCTTCACGGTCCAGCGCAGCCTTTCCGCCGAGGGCCGCAGCCGCGTCAAGATTGACGGCAGTATCGCCAGTGTGCGCGAGCTTTCGGAGCGCGTCGGCGTGATGATGGATCTGTGCGGCCAACACGAGCACCAGCGCTTGCTCGATTCGGCACATCACGTTGCGATGGTCGATGCCTGGGCAGGGCGCCCTGCACTCGAGTCGCTCGAGCACTACCGTGCTTGCTTTAAAGCCTCGCGCGCGGCCGCTAAGGAGGTTCGACGTGTCGAAGAGGCCTCGCGTGCGCAGGGGAGCCGCGTCGAGGAGGCGCGCTTTGCGCTCGAGCGCATCGGCGAGGTTGACCCCAAACCGGGCGAGTATGAGGAACTCGAGGAACTGCTGCCGCGCTCCGAACATGCCGAGGTACTGGTTGCCACAGCTAACGATGCCCATGCATCGCTTGCCGCCGAAGGGGGAGCGCTCGATGCCGTGAATGGCGCCGTGGCCGAGCTTTCACGCATGGCTACCGTCGATCGCAAACTGGGCGACATTGCCGATACGCTTTCGGACGCCTGTATCTCCCTTGAGGATTGCGCGAACGAGCTTCGTGCCTATCGCGATGGTATCGCCTTCGACCCGCGCGAGCTCGCTCGCATGCGTGAGCGGTATTCCGACCTCAAGGGTCTGTTGCGTCAGTGGGGTCCCACTATGGACGATGTTTTTGCCATGCGCGATCGCTCGCAAGAGCTGCTGTCCCTGGTTGATGATGGCGATGAACAGATCAAAAAGGCGCGTGAAGCGCTTGGCGCGGCGGAGCGCGAACTGTTTGCTGCCGCCAAGGCGCTTAAGCGCGCTCGCAATACGGCGGCCCCGCGCTTCTGTCACGAGGTGGGCCGCCAGATGGCTCGCCTGGAGATGGGTAGTGCCGAGCTCGTCTGGGAGTCGCGTGATCTTCCCCGTGCTGAGTGGACGCCCGTTGGTCCTTCGAGCTACGAGCTGCTATACCGCAGCGGTGTTGGCTTGACGCCACGTCCCCTGCGCCGCATTGCGTCGGGCGGCGAGCTCAGCCGCGTCATGCTTGCAAGCAAGGTTGTCCTCGGTAACGCGGACGGTGTTGATACGCTGGTGTTTGACGAGGTCGATGCCGGTGTCGGTGGCTCCACGGCGCGTGCGCTCGCGGGCGTGCTGGCAGATCTCGCCGCTACGCATCAGGTGATTGTCGTAACCCACTTGGCGCAGGTCGCCGTCATGGCTGACAAGCATTATGTCGTCAGCAAGGAACCGGGCGATGTTCCCCAGACGCATTTGGACGAGGTAACCGGCGAAGCGCGTATCGCCGAGATCGCCCGCATGTTGAGCGGCGATCAGTCCGAGGCAAGCTTGGCCCACGCGAAGCAGATGCTCGAAGAAGCTCGAGGTTAGGTCGTATCAGCGGTGTTGGTGGGACAAAATTGACTGAAATTTTTGTCCCACTACGCGTTTTACTCAACGACCTTATCCGGCTGGATGAGCTCCTCGTAGTAGCTGATATGCTCACGCGCGTCTTCAATCTCGGGCAGCAGGAAGTTGTAGATGACCTCGATGATCATCGTGGCGCTCATCTTGGAGAATGCGAAGTCGCCCGTTGTCAGCAGTGCCTCGTGATTGACGGTATTAAAGGTGTAGTCGGCTAGGCGCGCAAGTGGAGACTTGCTGTCGCTGCTGATGACGACTACAGTGGCGCCGCAGTCGCGAGCCGCTTTTGGCCATGCGATTCAGACGGCGAGACTTGCCGGAGTTTCGAGATCAGCACGATAACGTCGCCGGGGCGCAACGTGAGCGCAAAGCCGATTGATGTCTCGCTGATGGTGCTTGCCATGCAGCGAAGGCCCAGCTGCGAAAACTTAAATGTCGCATCGAGCGCGACCGCGTTCGTATTGCCCACGGCGGCGAACTCAATAACACCGGCATTCTTAAGCGCGTGTACAACTGCGGCCAACGTGTCGTGATCTATGCCGTCGATGGTCGCATTAAGCTCACTCACCTTGGCGGCGAGGATATTTTTTTAGGCTCTGCTCCATATTATCGAGCGAGACCTCGTCGGTCAGGCCCTCGTTGCGCTGGCTTTCCAAATCCCTCGCCAACGAAAACTGAAAGCTGCGGAAGCTGCCAAAGCCCAGCTTTCGGCAGAAGCGCGAAACGGTCGCCTCGGACGTGGCGGCAGCGCGCGAGAGCTGAGCGGCCGTGAGGCGTGGCGCTTCGGACTGGTGTTCCAATATATAGTCGACAATGCGCTGCTCGGACTCGCTGTATCCCTGATGGGTACTAATGAGGGAAAGTGCGCTCTTGCTACTATCGGTCATGGATGGCTCCTGGTTGGCATGAAAATCTAGCTTGATTTGCAATGCCATAGTATACGGGCATTTTCAATTACAAGATACACCTTGCCGTTTCAAGTGTTGATGGTAAACTTTCACTTGCCGTTTACGGTTATGAAAGAACCTTTCACCGGAGAATTGCGCCTTGTCTCTTCTCACGCGGACGGTAGGTTGGTATCTTTCAAGTGTGGAAAAACGCGCATCGAAGCGCGTGTAGGGGAGCGCCCGCGGGCGCTGTACTCAAGAAGGAGGGACACATGGCTAAGTTTGACATCATCGCCGCGACCGGTTGCCCGACCGGCATTGCGCACACCTTCATGGCGAAGGAGGCGCTGGAGAAGGCTGCTGCCGAGCGAGGTCTGACCATTAAGGTCGAGACTCATGGCCAGGTCGGTGTCGAGAACGAGCTCACCAAGAGCGAGATCGCCGGTGCCAAGGCCGTCGTCGTCGCAGCCGATAAGGATGTCCAGGCTGAGCGTTTCGCCGGTAAGCCCATGGTTTCCGTTGGTGTTTCCAAGGCCCTGTCTGTTGAGGCCGCCGGTAAGCTGATCGACCGCGCGCTCGCCGCCAAGGGCGACGACACGGTTGCCGCTGCCGCCGATGTCGAGGACGAGGTCGAGGAGAAGGAGTCCATCGGTCACGTCATCTACAAGCACCTCATGAACGGCGTCAGCCACATGCTGGTCTTCGTCGTTGCCGGTGGTGTTCTGACCGCCATTTCGTTCCTGTGGGGCATCACGTCCTTTGATTCGACGGCTGCCGACTACAACAGCTTTGCCGCGATGCTCAAGATTATCGGCGGTATCGCCATGAACCTCATGGTTCCGGTGCTCTCCGCTTACATCGCCGAGTCCATCGGCAAGCGCCCGGCGCTCGTCCCCGGTTTCGTCGCCGGTATGATTGCCATCCAAGGCTTGCCTGTTAACGCCGATACCGGCATGATCGACGCCGGTGGCGCAGGTGTGGGCTTTGGCTTCCTAGGCGGCATCGTCGGCGGCTTCCTCGCTGGCTATGTCATCCTGCTGCTCGAGAAGGTTTTCTCTAAAATTCCTGCGAGCCTTAATGGCCTGAAGGCAATCTTCCTGTATCCGCTGTGCTCTACCGCCATCGTCGGCCTGGTCATGCTCGGTATTTCCGGCCCCATGGCTGCCATTAACCAGGGCATGATGGATTTCCTGCAGAGCCTCGGTAACTCCGGTCCGGTGATCCTTGGCCTGGCCATCGGCTGCATGTGCGCCTTTGATATGGGCGGCCCGGTCAACAAGGCTGCTTACGCTACTGGCACTTTCCTGCTCGGTACCGCTCTCGAAGCTGGCGTCGGCACCGAGACCTACAACTTCGGCACCAACTTCATGGCTGCCGTCTCCGCCGCTTGCATCGTTCCGCCGCTGATCACCACCTTCGCCGTCGTTGTCGGCAAGAAGTACTTCAGCCAGGAGGATCACGACGCCGGTATCGTCAACCTCATCCTTGGTTGCACCCACATCACCGAGGGCGCCATTCCGTTCATGACCAAGAACATCTGGCCCGTCATGCCCATCATGATGCTCGGTTCCTCTATCGCCTCGATCCTGACCATTATGTTCAACGTTCACGATCCGGCGCCTCATGGTGGCTTCCTGGTCCTGCCCGTTGTCGAGAATGGTCCGCTGTGGGTCCTCGCGATCCTCATCGGCGCTGTGGTCGGTGGCATCCTGTTCGTGGCCTTCAAGAAGTACGACTTCGAGAAGAACCAGAAGGCAGCTCCCGCCGCCGCTGCTCAGCCGGTCGAGGCCCCCAAAGGCCGCTGCCGTCGAGGCCCCCAAGGCCGAGGCTGCCGACTTCGTGAAGGTCGAGAACGTCTTTGTCGCCGAGGACTTCGCTTCTCGTGACGAGGCTCTGAGCTTTGTCTCCAACCAGGCCGTCAAGGCCGGTGTCGCGAGCGACGCCGATGCCGTGATGAACGCCTTCCTGGCCCGCGAGGCCGAGGGTACCACGGGCATGATGGAGGGCTTCGCCATTCCGCATGCCAAGTCCGATGCCATTACCGAGGCCGCCGTTATCGTCGTCAAGGACGACTCCGGCGTCACCGGTTGGGACACCATGGACAGCGCTCCCGTCAACGTGGCTATCGCCCTGCTCATCCCCGGTGCCCAGGCTGGCACCACGCATCTCAAGATTCTGTCCAAGGTCGCCGAGGCGCTCATGGACGAGGACTTCCGTGCCACCGTCAAGGGTTCCACCAACGCCGCCGAGATCGCCAAGACGATCAACGCCCGCCTGGTCTAATCCAGCAGTTAGCGAATAATATCGCCCCTTGTAACAAAGGCGGAGACCCTCTCCAGGGCCTCTGCCATTTTTCATACCCCAAATAAGTTGCGGTGAAATAGGGACTGTTTAAACGATTCAACCCCAAATTCAGTCCCTATTTCACCGCAACTTCAAAAAAAGGCATAGATAGACCCCATCAACCAGATCAATCAGGCGTACAACAAATCAGCCAGAATTTCGTTCGCACGATCTCGCTCTGGACCGACCGAGTTTCCGCAGCTTGCTCGCCCACAGGGGGCCGGGCGCGGCCTGTGAGATTTATCGCGAGTTCCGCACGAGCCGAAGAGCACTTAATGTGCTCTTCGTGCGAGCAGGACTGTAGAGCAGGAAATCTCACTGGCCGCGCCCGGCCCCCTGTGGGCTAGCAAGCGGACGACAAACACATCTGTCCAACAATTCGTGCGAAACATAATGAAAAACCGTTTGATGTGAGTTAATATAAACAACGTCGTGAATCTGACTCCTGCCGCATGCACGACAGGGGTTAAACACAAAAAGGAGTCAATTATGGTTTCTGAGAAGGCTACCCTCGTTAATCCTCAGGGTCTGCACATGCGTCCGGCTGGTCTGTTCGCCTCCACCATGGGCAAGTATGCCTGTGACGTGACGGTCGTTACCCCCGAGAAGGAGGTCAACGGCAAGTCCCCGATGGCCCTCATGGCTGCTGGTATCCCCTGCGGCACCGAGGTCGAGGTCAAGTGCGACGGCGCTGATGAGGCCGAGGCTCTGGCTGCTGCCATCGAGCTCATCAAGAGCGGTCTTGGCGAGTAGAACTCAAACGGGTCGCATGTTGAACAACTAAGTTCATATTTGGGGGCGCAGTGACCTGTTGTAAGGTAGCTGCGCTCTTTTGTCATGGATATGGCAAAACGCTTTATCACATGACACGGAGAGAGGAATGGGAATGTATCAGGGAGTCAACGCTTCCGAGGGCATCGGTATCGGCACCGTCATGGTCGCCGTCGATCCCGACTTGACGTTTGAGCCGCACGAGGTTGCTGATTCGGCAGCAGAGAAGGAGCGCTATCAGTCCGCTCTTTCGGTCTTCTGCGAGAAGACCCAGGCTCAGGCCGACCACATGAAGGAGACGGTGGGCGAGGCCGAGGCCGAGATCATGAGCGGACACATTGTCCTGGCTCAGGACCCGGGGATGACCGACGCCATCAACGCCGCCATTGACGGCGGTACCTGCGCCGAGCAGGCGCTCATGGACACCTCGACCATGTTCGAGAACATGTTCCTGTCCATGGACGACGAGATGTTCCGTCTGCGTGCGGCCGACATCGCCGACATCCGCACCGGTATTCTGGCCGAGCTGCTGGGCAAGGAGGTCGTCGACCTCTCCGTCCTGCCCGAGAACACTGTCGTTGTCGTGCACGACCTCACGCCGTCCATGACCGCCACGATCGATAAGGCCCACGTTGCCGGTATCGTCACCGAGACCGGTGGCCGCACGTCGCACTCCGCGATCATTGCGCGCGCCCTCGAGATCCCGGCTGTCCTTTCGGTTTCCAACAGCTGCACCGCTCTGCGCAACGGTATGACTGTTGTCGTCGACGGTGGCAAGGGTATCGTTGAGGCCGATCCCGACGAGGAGACGCTCGCTGCCTACACCGCCAAGGCCGAGGCCTTCGCTGCCGAGAAGGCAGCCCTCGAGGCCTTCCGTGGCAAGCCGTCCGTGACTGCCGATGGCATCAAGAAGATCATCGCCTGCAACATCGGTAACCCCGATGACGTGCCCAACGCGCTCGATCACGACGCCGAGGCCATCGGTCTGTTCCGCTCCGAGTTCCTGTTCATGGACTCTGCTGAGCTTCCTTCCGAGGAGGAGCAGTTCAACGCCTACCGTAAGGTCGCCAGCGCGCTCAAGGGTGCTCCGGTCATCATCCGCACGCTCGATGTGGGTGGCGACAAGGAGATTCCGTATCTGCACATGGTCAAGGAAGACAACCCCTTCATGGGCTTCCGTGCCGTGCGTTACTGCCTGGCCAATCCCGACCAGTACAAGGTCCAGCTCCGCGCTCTGCTGCGCGCTAGCGCCTTCGGTGACGTCAAGATCATGATCCCGCTCGTCACCTGCGTCGAGGAGGTCTTGGCTGTCAAGGAGCTCGTCGAGCAGTGCAAGGCCGAGCTGACCGAAGAGGGTCGCAAGTTCAACGAGAACATCGAGGTCGGCATCATGGTCGAGACGCCCGCCGCTTCGCTGCTCGCAGACCGTCTTGCCGAGGTCGCCGACTTCTTCTCCATCGGCACCAACGACCTGATCGGTTACACCATGTGCGCCGACCGTGGTAACGACACCATCTCCAACCTGTACCAGGTTTACTATCCCGCCGTGCTCCGCTCGCTCAAGAACATCATCGAGAGCGGCGTGAAGGCCGGCATCATGGTCGGTATGTGCGGCGAAGCCGCTGCCGATCCGCTGCTCGAGCCGCTGCTGATTAGCTGGGGCCTGGAGGAGTTCTCGATGAGCGCTCCTTCTATCCTGCGCGCCCGCAAGACCATCAGCCAGTGGACCAAGGCCGAGTGCGACGAGCTCGCCGAGAAGGCGCTCGCCTGCAACACCGCAGCCGAGGTCAAGGCACTGCTCGAGTCCGCAGCTCGCTAATTTGGTATCAGAGGTAACCGCGTGGTTGGAATGGGCCGGCCACGCGGCCCTCACATATACAGGGGGTACTGTAAATGTTCTACACGCTAACCGCTAACCCGGCTGTCGACATGACGGTTTCGAGCTCTCCGCTCGAGCCCGATGAGAACGTCCGCACCGGCTCGGCCAGCTACACGGCTAACGGCAAGGGCCTTGACGTGTCCTTCGCCTTTAAGAAGATGGGCGTTGACACCGTCGCACTCGGCTTCTTTGCTGGCTTCACGGGCAAGTTCATCGTTGAGGAGGTCATGAACCTGGGTTGCCTCTGCCGCCCGGTCTGGACCGACGGTATCACGCGCATTAACACCTACGTCAACGATGGCCAGCACGAGTACGGCATCCTGAACCCCGGCGCCCCGATCACGCCGCAGCACCAGGAGGAGCTCTACAACATCCTGGACACCGCGGGCGATCTCGAGTGCCTGATCGTCTCCGGCTCCGTGCCTCCCAAAGCTACGCCCGACTTCCTGGCTCAGGTCATGGAGCACGCTCAGGCTCGTGGCGCTGACGTCGTCCTGGACCTGTCCTCCGACAAGCTCAAGGAGCTCGCTCACAAGAAGCCGCTGCTCATCAAGCCGAACCATCACGAGATGAAGGCCATCTTCGGCGTGCCGGTCGACACCGACGACGAGGTTCGTGTCGCCATGAAGATGGCTCACGACGCTGGCGTTCAGAACGTGCTGCTCACCCGTGGTAGCCGCGGCGACGCTTACTTCTCCAACGGCGAGGACATCTGGTACGCCAAGCGTGAGTTCAACATCAAGCTGGTCTCTTCCGTCTGCGCCGGCGACTGCACCCTCGCTGCGTTCCTGCACAAGTGGTACAGGGATCGCGACAACGTCGAGGAGGCCATGAAGCTCGCTATGGCCACCGGCGCCAACGTTGCCGAGTCCGTCGGCATTGGTGACTTCGGTCACGTCGACGAGTACAGCAAGCGCGTTGCTGTCCGCAAGCTCGATCGTCAGTAATCGAAACGCGACATATTCGTGCGCATGCGGCGCCCCGGTTTCGGCCGGGGCGCCTTTTTTGGTTCCGCCATGGGGGAGAGGTGTCCTGCCGTACTTCATCGCTTCCACACCGTTCACCGAGTTGTCCTAGCCTTTTACCGATGCGTGGAATATACTTTCATTAACACGTTGCTTCGTGAAAGGAACATTCATGATTTACACGCTCACTGCAAACCCCGCTATTGACTACAACATCGCCTGCGACGGCCTTTCCGCCAATACCGTTACGCGCACCCGTAACGCGGTCTACACCCCCCAACGGCAAGGGTCTCAACGTCTCTTTTACGCTCGACCACTACGGCGTCGACACCACAATCCTGGGCTTCTTCGCCGGCTTCTCGGGCGAGTTTATTGTCAAGGGCGCCGAGGCCCTGGGCGTGCCCGTCAAGCCCGTGTGGACTGACGGCATCACGCGTGTCAACGTGTTCCTCAACGCCGGTCCCGACACCGAGTACAACATGGTTAATGCCGGTGCCGCCATTAACGAGGCCAACGAGCAGGAAATGTTTGAGCTTATTGATTCGCTCGACGACATGACCTGCCTGGTTATCAGCGGCTCGCTGCCGCCCAACACCTCCGAGGGTTTCCTGGCCGAGGTCCTGCGTCGCGTCAAGGCGAAAGGCGCCGAGTTCGTGCTCGACATCTCGAGCCATCAGCTTGCCGACCTCATTGCCATGGAGCCGTTGCTCATTAAGCCCAACGACGACGAGTTGCTCGACATTTTTGGCATTAAGGTGAGCGGTGGCGATGACGAGTCCGTCAAGGGCGCGATGGCCGAGCTGCACGCCAAGGGCGCCAAGAATGTGCTGCTGACCCTCGGCGGCGCCGGTGCCTATTTCTCCAACGGCGAGCACATTTGGTTTGCGAACCGCACCTTTGAGGTCAAGCTGCTGTCGACCGTCTGCGCCGGCGATTCCTCGCTCGCTGCCTTCCTGTCCGTGTGGCACGATGCCCCCGAGCGCGTCGAGGACGCCCTGCGCCTCTCGATGGCCACCGGCGCTAACGTGGTCGAGTGCCCTGGTCTGGGCGATTTTGCCAAGGTGGACGAATACAAGAAGCACATCGAAGTTCGTCAGGTCTGCTAGCCGCATCGATACATCGTTGCCGAACACCCGCTTTGGATCTCCGAGGCGGGTGTTTTTTTGGCGCCCTGAACGTTTGTGGCGTCTGCTGTCTCGTTTTATCGAATCGAAGACGCGATTGCGTGTGCGCTCTTTCTCGTTTCTTGTTAGACTTCTTGCAGACGCAATCGATAGCCAATTTGATAGTCGCAGGAGGCCATAGGCATGTGCAATGTTTCGCTCAACGGTACGCAGCCGACCGATGCCTCCATCCGTGTCCTGCGTGCGCTTGAGGCAGCCGGTCTTGAGGCTTGGTACGTAGGCGGTTGGGTCCGTGATGCCCTGATGGGGCGCCCCAGCCACGATGTTGACATGTGCTGCAGCGGCCTGTGGCAGGAGTCCAAAGCGGCGCTCGAGGCGGCTGATATTGCCGTGGTTGAGTCGGGCATCAAATTTGGCGGCATCACGGCTATTTGCGATGGCGAGCGTATTGAGGTCACCACGTACCGCCTGGATGGTTTTTGATACCGACGGTCGTCATCCCCAGAGCGTGGAGCGTGCGGCGTCGCTTGAGGACGATCTGGCGCGTCGTGACTTTACCGTTAACGCTATGGCCTGGCATCCCGAGCGCGGTCTTGTCGACCGCTACGATGGCCAGGGCGACCTGAAGCGTAAGCTCATCCGCGCTGTTGGAGATCCCAAGCGTCGTTTTAACGAGGACGCGCTTCGCATGCTGCGCGCGGTGCGGTTTGCCTGCCGCTTGGACTTTATGATTGAGCCTGCGACCAAGCAGGCCCTGGCCGAATGTGCGCCGCTGCTCGATGCTGTGGCGCGCGAGCGCGTGGGCATTGAGCTCGAGGGCATCCTTTCGACGGGCCACGGGGGAGACGCGATGCTGCGCTACCCCGAGCTTGTTTGCGCCGCCGTGCCCGAGCTCGCGTCCGCTCGCGGGTTTGATCAGCGCAGTGTCTATCATGCGTTTAACGTCTACGAGCATATCGCCCGCGTGCTGACGGTGGCAGGGGAGCTGGCGCTGTGCGACGGCGTCGCGCCCTCGTCGAGCCTTATGTGGGCGGCGTTTTTGCACGACGTTTCCAAACCCGAGTGCTTTACGGTCGATCACGACGGCAGCGGACACTTCTATGGTCATCCCGAGCTCGGCGCCAAGAAGGCGCGTGTCATCATGGATCGCCTAGCGCTCTCGCACGATTTGGTGCGCGATGTGTGCCTGCTGATCAAATACCATGACAAGCCGCTGCGCTCCGAGCGCTCCTGCCTGCTCAATATGATGCGCGCGCTTTCGGGCGAGGGTGTCGATACGCCGCGTCTGATGGACGAGCTCATGGACCTTAAGCGTGCCGACACGCTCGGCAAGGCGCCCTCATGCTTCTATTATGTCGAGACGATCGAGGAGATGCGTACGCTCGCCCACGATCTGCTGCAGGCGGGGGAGCCCTATACGCTCAAGATGCTTGCCATCAACGGCGGCGACCTGATTCGCGCCGGCGTCAAGCCGGGGCCGGAGCTGGGACAGCTTCTCAACGCCGCCCTCGACGCCGTGATCGAGGACAACATCCCCAACAACCGCGAAGCCCTCCTGACTCATCTCCACCTAGGGTAGCTAAAATAGCTCCGTCCCAACTTAGCTACCCACCTGACCTGCGCTTTCCATAACCTGCCGACAAATTTTCGGCAATTTGGAACTTTTTTTCTTGCGCTCGCGCTTTTTTGTCCCGTAATATATTTCCTCGCAGCACGGCAGTGCAGATGTCATGTGGCCCGTTCGTCTAGCGGTTTAGGACGCCGCCCTCTCAAGGCGGAGATCACCAGTTCGAATCTGGTACGGGCTACCACTTCTTTTCTGCTGATGCTTATGGCCCGTTCGTCTAGCGGTTTAGGACGCCGCCCTCTCAAGGCGGAGATCACCAGTTCGAATCTGGTACGGGCTACCATGAATTTGAGACCCGGACTTCCCACGGAAGTCCGGGTTTTTTATTTCCGAGCAAACCATCTGCAATTCCCATTTGGCCCATAGCTTTACGTTCTGCTTGTGGCCCTTGCGGGTACAATATGCAAGATATTTGGACGGTCAGAAGGAGCCTCATGACGGAGTCCTCTCAGCATACATCTAAGCCCCAGGTCGAGGTTGAGGCCTCGGGCGGCGATGACAACAAGGGTGCACGCCGCGGTGCCATTTTTATCGGCGTCGTGCTGGTTGGCTATATCGTTTATCTGATTGTGACCGGTCAGATGGGACAGTTCTGGGCTGCCATGTCGAGCGTTCAGGCGCCGTGGCTCGTTGCTGCATGCTTTTGCATGTTCCTGTACCTGTTCTTTGGCATCGTTGCCTATGCGATCGCCGTCTGGCTCGATCCCAATTCGCCCGTCGGCATTCGCGACCTGATCTCGGTCGAGGCGAGCGGTATCTTCTTTGGCAACCTGACGCCCATGATGATGGGCTCTACGCCCGCCCAGATTTACCGCCTGACCAAGGCAGGCCAAAATGTCGGCGAGGCCGGTGCCACGCAGTTCACGCGCTTTATCGTGTATCAGTTTGGCCTCGTTGCCTGGGGCGCCATTCTGCTGCTTGCCCGCATGCCGTTTTTCGCCGAGCGCTATGGCGACATGACGCTGCTGTGCGTCTTTAGCTTTGGCGGTCACTGTTGCATTCTGCTTGGCATCTTTGCCGTCGCGCTCATGCCCAAGACCGTCACGCGCGTCGCGCACTGCATCATTAATTGGCTCGAGCGAATGGGCGTCTCGGCCACCAAGATCGAAGGCTGGCGTACGTTTGTCGACGGCGAAATCTACTCGTTCTCCGAGAAGTTCAAGCTTTCAGCCGGCCACTTTTCGTCCATGCTGCTCACGGTGGTCATCACCATGTTGCAGCTCGCGTTTTTCTACCTCGTGCCGTATTTCCTGATGCTTGCCTTTGGCCACCACGAAGTCGACTTTTTCTCGGTCATGGCCGCGAGCGCCTTTGTTCAGCTCCTGAGCTCTGCTGTTCCCCTGCCCGGTGGCACCGGCGGTGCCGAGGGTGGCTTCGCGCTGTTCCTGGGTCATTTCTTTGGATCGGCGTCGACCGCCGGTTATCTGCTGTGGCGCCTCATTACGTTTATCGCGCCGACGATTTTGGCCGCGCCCCTGCTGGGCCTTAAGAGCGCTCACAACGAGAGTATCCACGCACGCTGGGATCGTGTGATGCGCAAGCTCGGCCGCACGCCTCAGACGCCCTCTGCGCCCACTATGCCGCACCCCACGAATGCTGTTACCGTTGATCCCAAGAAGCGCGCTCAGAAGGCTTCTGGGACCGCTAAGCCGGCTCATAAAGCCTATGTGCGCCAGACAGGCGATGGTATTCGCGTATCTCCGTCGGCACTCAATAAGAAGAAGCATCCCAAGTCGCAGTAGGGCAGTCGTGCGTTCTTCATGATGCGGGGCATATTTGTGCTGTATGGGGGATAATCCTCTTACGTAGATTATCTCTCATCTGTTGATGAATGCTTGCATATCGAAGGGACACGCCCATGGCAACCAGCAAACCGCGTCTTGACCGCCGCATCATTCGCAGCCGTAATGCCATCCTTTCGGCTTTCGAGCGCCTGCTCATGGAAAAGCCGCTGGCAGACATTACGGTGAGTGCCATCGCGCGCGAGGCCAATGTCGACCGCAAGACCTTTTACGTTCACTTTGGTACGGTTGACTGCCTGCTCGATGCCATTGCCGTCGATGTGGTGGAGATGATGTCGACTCGGTCGAGAAAACGCTTGCTTCTATGGACGGTGACACCAGCGAGCGCGCTCTTGGCGCGGCGGCGACCTTCTTTAAAACCGTTAATGAGGCACTGTGCAACAACTTAGTGCTCAATCGTCAGCTGATCGAGAATATTCCGCTCGATGATTTCATGGCTCGTCTTCGTGCGCCGCTCGAACATGAGATTGCCGAGCGCGATCTGCTGGCCCCAAGGTCTCAAGGATGAGATGTTCGACTACTATCTGGCGATTTTTGCTGTCGGGTATTATCGGTATCTATCGCACGTGGGCACTGTCTGACGGCTCGGTTCCTATCGAGCGCGTCTCTGAGGTCGCCAACGATCTGACTCTCAATGGTCTGTCGAGTCTGGAATCTCGCTTGGATTAGGCCTAGTTGGGCTCGTCGGCGTGGAAATCCCTGTTCACGAGGTTCTCCGGCGCCTTGGAGACCTCGCCGGTGTAGGAGCTGTAGCCTGAGGATCCTTAAAAGAAAGTCCAGTTTATTCTTCCCACTCCAAATGGGAATCCTCCGATGCGCCTTCGCATACTCGCATGACCTCGATACCATGCGAGCGTGCGAACTCGACGAGTTCTGCGTTGCGGGCGTTTATGGTGCCGAAGGCGGAGGGGCACACGATAAGGCGCGCGCAGTGGACGAGGAGCTCTTTGGCGCGGGCTATGGTTTTATCCCCGATCGGCTCGAAGGCGCGCTCGGCCACGCATTCCGTCGCCAGGTCGCGCGCGAGCTCGCAGTCGATGTCCCCTTCGTGCAGAACGCCCGCGTAGAACGCCTTGCCCTGTCGGATGAGCTGGCGAAACACAGCCGACCCCGTACCTGCGCCAGCGATGACGAACGTGTGCGCATCGCCGTGTGGGCGCCCAATTTCCACGCTGCCGAAGCGCTCGTTGAAGGTGCCATGTTTAAGGCCGTAGAGCTCGCCAATCGTCTCGCGCGTGAATATGTCCTCGGGTGCGCCGGCGCGGAAGACCCGGCCGTCCTTCACGCAAATCACCTTGTCGGCGCTTTTCTGCGCGAGCTCGAGTTCGTGGATGGACATGATGATAGCCACATTCCGCGATTTCGCAAGGTGGCGAAGTATTCGCAGCAGGTCGATCTGGTAGCGGATATCGAGATACGACGTGGGCTCGTCGAGCACGAGCACGCGCGGATCCTGCGCGATGGCGCGTGCGAGCATGACGCGCTGGCGTTGCCCGTCGCTTATCTGCATGAAGTCGCGCTCGGCGAGCTCTTCCACATGTGCGGTTTTCATGGCCTCGTCGACCCGACTATGGTCGTCGGGCGAGAGTGTGCCCATTCGCCCGGTGTAGGGATGCCTTCCCGCCTCTACGATATCGCGGCAGGTGAGGAGCTCGGTCCGGGGGCGATCTGTCAGCATAACGGCAAGGTTCCTTGCGAACTCCGCCGTCTTCCATCGGGAAATCTCCCGCCCGTCGAGCTCGACCGCGCCGGCAAGCGGTGCCAGATGGCGTGTGATGGTTTTCAAGATGGTCGACTTGCCCGAGCCGTTCGGCCCGATGAGCGCCACGACGTCGCCCGCGCGAACCTCCAGATCGACGCCTTCGACTACGACCTTCTTGTCGTAGCCCGCCGACAGGTCGCTTATGCGGAAAAGCGGCGCTCCGTCAGCCTGCGTTTCGACCGGGGTTTCGAGGTTCGACTCCGCTCGAAGGAGGCGTTCCGCACGCAGTTCCGCACGAGCCGAAAGTGTCTTCTGGCGCTTTCGTGCGAGCTCAGGACTGTCTAAGCATGGAATGTCCCCTCCGAGCGTTTTGGGCCGCGGCACGAATTCCCCCCATCTACCTCACCCGCTTCTTCAGCATGAGCGCGATAACCACCGGCGCGCCGAAGATGGCAGTGACGGCGCTGATGGAAAGCTCGACGGGAGAGAACAGCGTGCGCGCGATCAAATCGCAACCCGCGCAGAAGATGGCGCCTCCCAAGAAGCACGCAGGAATCACGCGGATGGGCTTCGACGACTTCAGCGCCGACTTCACGAGATGCGGAACCGCGATGCCTACGAACGACACCGGACCAGCGAACGCGGTCACGCAGGCGGAGAGCATGCTCGCTAGAAGGACGAGCACCACGCGGAAGCGTGCGACGTTCACGCCGACGCTTTTCGCGTAGGCTTCTCCCAGCTGGAAGGCGGAAAGGGGCTTCGATATCGCGAATACGCATGCGCTCACGGTGATCACCACGACCACGATGACCGCGATGTCGTCCCAGCTCGAACCCGAGAAGCTACCCAAAGACCAGTTGTGCAGGTTCACGATGGACTGGTCGTCGGCGAAGGCGATGAGAAAGTTCGTCGCCGCCGAGCAGATGTATCCCACCATGACGCCCGCCACGATGAGCATGGCCATGGAACTTATGCGCCGTGCGATGAGGAGCACGAAGCCGATGGTGATAAGCGATCCCAGAAACGCTGCGGCCACCATGGCCGGCGAGGACATGGCCTGGTTCGCGCCCAGAAGCACGATCATCGTAAGCGCGACGACGAACTTTGCGCCCGAGGAGACGCCCAAGATGAACGGGTCGGCGATGGGGTTGTTGAAAAACGTCTGCAGCAGGAACCCGGAGAGCGAAAGTGCCCCGCCGAGAAGCACGGCTGAAAGCACGCGCGGCAGGCGAATCTCCCAGATGACTTGGCTTTCCATGGAATTGGCCGCGCCGCCCGAAAAGATGCCGGGGATGTGGTCTGCGGGCACGAGCACGCTCCCGATGCACAGGTTGGCCCCGACGAGCACGATGAGGACAACAGCGAGCAGCGCCGTCACGACGCGACACCGCGCGGCGCGCCCCGATTCGTCGTATGCCATGGTAAGCCGGCTTCTCATGGCGCTAGCCGAGCTTCCTCAGATAATGGAAGTCACTCGTGTCATCGCCGGTGAACGCCCCGTGCAGCTCGTCGATAATGTCGGCGGTAGAAGTCATCTGCTGGTACATGTCGGCGCTTGTGACCCAGACGTTGCCGTTCTTTACAGCTTTGAACTGCGACAATAGCGCGTTTTTGCCTACGAAGTCTTTCAAGGTGGCAACCGATTCGTCGATGGTGCCGTTGTAGACGATGATGTCGGCATCCTTCGCCGTCGCGTAGAAGCGCTCCATTTCGAGCGTTACTGACGAACCTGACGTCGACGCCGTCTGCGCGTCATCGAGCGCGTAGTTGCCGCCTGCAAGCTCGATCATCTGCGCCACGTAGTCGCCCGCCCGCCGCGTGACGGCGGCCCCGTTCGAGTTAATGTAGAAATACGCCACGGTTTTACCTGACGACGCGAGCCTCGACGTTTGCTCGACGCGGGCCTTCTGCTCGTTGAACAGGTGCGCGGCCTCGTCTTCCTTGTCGAACAGGACGCCGAAAAGCTTAATCCACTCGACGCGCCCGAGTGCTTCGGGCTCGCTCGACGACTGTTCGGTGAGCACGACGAGCCCGAGCTTCTGCAGCTTTTCCTTCACATCGGGCGTGTGGTTGATCATGGTGTTCTCGATGGCGAGCGTGCAGCCCGAGGCCGATATTCGCTCGTAGTCGGGCGCGCTGTACTTGCCGCCGTAGGCGATCGCCCCACTTTCGAGTGCGCTTTTGAAGCCCGCGACCGAGCAATCGTCGGCCTTCGTGCCCGACATGAGGATGTTGTCGTTCGCATCGAGCGCGTCGACCAGGCACATCGTCGCCGACGACACGAGGTACACCTTGTTGGCGGGACGCCTTATGACCGCGATGTCGGAGCTCAACCCATCAGGTACCTTCGCATCTTGCGGTACCACGAGGAAGCGCTCCCCGTTCGAAATGCAGATAAGCCGCAGGCCGCCTTCGTACTCGTCGACAGTGAAGTGCTCGGCGTATTCAAGCTGAAGCGCCCCCGTCGGCTCCCAGCCGCAGCCCAAATCGGCGTTGTGGAAGTCGGCCGCGGCGCTTGAAGCCGTTCCCGCAGGGGAGCCGCCGCTTGCATCGTCGCCCGATTTCTCCTTCATGGTGGATGAGTCGAAGTGGAGCGTGTAGTCGATGGTGTGCGGCGTCGACATGGCGACGGTCTCGGCCGACACGGCGATGTCCTCGTCGAGCGTGACGGGTATCTCGAACGTGGAGTTGCCGCCGTCGTTTACGGGCGCGTAGTCCACGCCGTTGACGGTCATTTTGTCGTAGTTCGAACTCGACCAGGTGATGGTCGCGGTGTAGGTGTCGCCATCCTTCACAATTGTGGTGGGTGAGGCGATGCTTGCGCGCCCTGACCCACCGGAGAGCGAGACGCTCACAGTGTATTCCTGAGAGCCTGCCGTGCCACCGGTCGCGTTCGGGCTCGCACTGCACCCCGCGAAGGGAAGCGCGAACAGGGCGACGAGAACGCAGGCGATCGCGCGCACCGCGATGCTGCGACGCTTCCTGCTTTCCCCCTTGGGAAGAATCGACCGCATGGCGTTACTTCAGTGCGTCGGCGCGCAGATCGACGCCGGCGGATTCGAACACGAGCGTGCGGTCGTACCACTGCTCTTTTCTAATACTCCACGCGGCGCAGGCGGTGTCCTCGTCGAGCGCTTCAACGGGCACGTCGTAGGTGTACTTGCCTTCCGCGTTTTCCACATAGGGGATGAAGTCGGCCTCGCTCGCGGCGGCAGCCTCGTCGCCCGTGCCCATGAAGAGCTTGCCGTAGCCCGTGCCGGAAAGCGTCATCACGCAGTGCATGGAGCCGTTTTCCACGATGAGCTGGGCGTCCACAATCCTGAACATGTTCGAGCTGGAATCTACGGTGATCGGATAGGTGCCGTCGGCCACCTTGTCGGCGGTGATGGGGGCAGCGCTTGCGCCCTCGGGCGCATCGGCCGCCTGTTCGGTCTTTTCCTGGGAATCGGCATCGCTTGCCTTTGCGCTGTCGATTGAATTTCCGCCGCAGCCGGCGAGCGAGAACGCGAAAAGCGCCGCTGACAGGGCGAAGGCGAGGGTTTTCTTCAACATGGAGGGGGTTCCTTTCAATCGCTTCGACCGCCCGCGCCGTGCGGTGGGCGGGCGGGATGCGAATGCAACGGGCATGCGCCGTCAGTCGGGGAAGGCGCATGCCCGTTGCACGGGGACGCGACCGGCGCCCCCGTGCGCGGCGAGTTTACAGCTTGGCGATGGCGTCGTCCACGTGCGCGACGTAGATGTCGTCGACCGCGACGTTCTGTCCCAGACCCTGGAGCAGGCACGTCACTTCGAAGCCGGCGGCCACGAACTTCGCAGCCCAGCTGTCGGGGTCGGTCTCGTCTGCCATGTCGTTGTTCGCGTGGTCGCCCGCGACCACCATGAACGGCGCGAGCACGGCCTTCTTGTAGCCTGCGGCGCTCGCGGCGGCGATAACATCCTCGCAGGTCGGTTCAGCCTCGACGGTGCCGACGAAGAACTGCGTCAAGCCCTCGTTCTTAAACACTTCCTGCATCTTGGCATAGTCGGCGTTGGAATCGGCTTCGGTGCCGTGGCCCATGAGGCACAGCGCCGTCTTGCCGTCGTCGAAGGACGCCATGTTCTCCTTAATGGCTGCGGCCACCTTCTTGTAGTCGTCGTCGGAGGTGAGCAGCGGGTCGCCGAGCGAGATCTTGTCGAACTTGTCAGCGTACTTGTCGAGCTCGTCTTTCACGTCGGCGTATTCCAGGCCAGCCATGAGATGCGTCGGCTGCACGACGATTTCCTTCACGCCGTCTTCCACGCAGCGGTCGAGCGCCTCGGTCATGTTGTCGATCGTGATGCCGTCACGCTTCTTCAGCTTGTCGATGATGATCTGCGCGGTGAAGGCGCGGCGGATGTCGTAGTCCTGCCAGTACTTCTCACGGATAGCGTCTTCGATGGCGCCGATGGTGATGTGGCGCGAGTCGTTGTAGCTCGTGCCGAAGCTCGTGACGAGGATGACCGGCTTCACGGCCTTCTCCTTTTCGCTCGATTTCTCGGAACTCGCGGAGGTGTTGGAGCAGCCCGCGAGCGCGACTCCGGCGAGCGCGACGGCTCCGGTTGCCGCGGCGCTCATGAAGCCGCGGCGTGACATCTGTTCGGACATGGTTTTTCCTTTCCTCGGTTTGCCGGTCCCCCGGCGACAGTTGCTTGTCGGCACAAGCGAAAGAAAAGCGCACCCCTCGGGGTTCACAAGGAGCTAACGCCACGGCGATGCCGTGAGGAAAAGGCGAAGCAGTCTGGCTTGGGGCGTGAGGCGGTTCGCCCGCGCGTCCTATACAGTAATGTCCCTTGCCCAGGATTCCCACCTGGTTCCCTCCGCAAGCCAGCGCGGGCTGTGCGGGCGCCGCGCCGGTCATTTCCTTTTATCCGATTGTCATATGCTCGTTGCCGAATCTTTTACTATGATAGTGGGCACTTGTGAACGTGTCAAAGCCAGGGCGGGCGGCATTGCGCCTTCTGCCTGCGTATTTGCGCCGATTGTCGCCGCAGGCGCCGTGTTTTGCCTGCTGCGCGAATGGCGGCGTAAACGGTTGCGATGAGAAACGGGAAGGGAAGGCTCGGATGATTCATATCGTTGGCGCAGGTTCGGGCGCCGCCGACCTTATCACGCTTCGCGGGGCGCGTCTTCTGCGCGCGGCCGACGTGGTCGTTTGGGCGGGGAGCCTTGTGAACCCCGAGCTGCTCGCCGAGTGCAAGGAATCCTGCGTCGTCTACGACAGCGCGCACATGACCTTGGAGGAAGTGCTCGACGTGATGTGCGCGGCGGATGCGCGGGGCGAGGAAGTGGTGCGCCTGCACACGGGCGACCCGTGCCTGTACGGCGCCATCCAGGAGCAGATGGACGCACTCGACGCGCGCGGCGTGGACTACGAGGTGGTGCCCGGCGTGTCGAGCTTTTGCGGTGCCGCGGCGGCGCTTCGCCAGGAATACACGCTGCCGGGAATCAGCCAGTCGGTCGTGATCACGCGGCTTTCCGGGCGCACCCCCATGCCCGCGGGCGAGGGCATGCGCACCATGGCGGAAAGCGGCTCGACTATGGTCATCTTCCTGAGCTCGGGTATGCTCGCCGAGCTTTCCGCCGAGCTTTTGGCTGCGGGCCGCAGCTCCGACGAGCCGGCGGCGCTCGTGTACAAGGCGACCTGGCCTGAGGAGCGCGTGGTGCGATGCACAGTGGGCACGCTCGCCGATGCGGGCGCGCGAGAGGGCATCGACCGCACGGCGCTCGTGGTGGTGGGCCGCGTGCTCGGAGCTCGCGGCAGGCTTGCACACAACGGCGCGCAAGCGGAGTCGTACGAGCGCAGCAAGCTTTACGACCCTTCGTTTTCCACGGGGTATCGGAAGGCGAGCAGCTAGCGTGGCCTTCGAGCACTACATATATACCGGGACGACCCGCCTGCGCTGCGGCTACACCACGGGGAGCTGCGCCGCGCTCGCGGCGAAGGCGGCCTGCGAGATGCTCTTGTCACGAAAGCCCGTCGGCCTCGTGTCGATCGTCACCCCCGGCGGGCTGCCCGTCGAGGCGAACGTGGTCGACGCATGCATCGGCGAGGGGTGCGCCCAGTGCGCCGTGCGAAAGGACGCAGGCGACGATGCCGATGTGACTGACGGCGTACTCGTGTACGCGCACGTGGAACATGCGGGGTCGGGCACGGGTGCTGCGGGCAGCAAGGACGTGCCCGCGCGCGAATCGGAAGTTTCCGTCGATGGCGGCGTGGGCGTGGGGCGCGTGACATTGCCCGGGCTCGAGCAGCCGGTGGGGGCGGCCGCCATCAACGCGACGCCGCGCGCGATGATTACTTCGGCGGTGCGTGAGGTGTGCGCCGCGCACGGCTTTTCTGGAAACATTGCTGTGACGATTTCGGTACCCGAGGGTGTGGCCCTTGCCGAAAAGACCTTCAACCCGCACCTGGGGATAGAGGACGGCATCTCCATCCTGGGAACGACGGGCATCGTCGAGCCGCGCAGCCTCGCTGCCTTGCGTGACAGCATCGAGCTCGAGATTCGGCAGCATGCGGCTATGGGACGGCGCGGAGTCGTGCTCACGCCCGGCAACTACGGCGGGCAGTTCATCTCGGGGCATTTCCACCTAAACGGTGCGCCGGTGGTCTTCATCTCCAACTTTGTGGGCGATGCGATTGATTGCTGCGTTCGCGAGGGATTCACCAATGTCCTTCTTGTGGGACACATCGGCAAGTTGGTGAAGGTCGCGGGCGGCATCATGGACACCCATTCGCGTACCGCCGACTGCCGCGCGGAGATTCTGGCCGCCCACGCGGCCATGGCCGGCGCGGGCGCGAAGACCGTGCGCGAGATCATGTCGTCCGTCACGACCACGGCGGCGCTCGAGGTAATCGAGGCCGCCGGCGTTGGGGACGCTGCGCGCGCCTCGCTCGCTGCGGCAATTGAGGACAGGTTGCGCCGCCGCGCGGCGGGCGCATGCGACATCGCCGCGGTCGTGTTCGACGCCGAGCGCCGCGAGCTTTTCCGCACGTCGGGCGCCGATGCAGTTATCGGGAAATTGGGGGCGACGTATGAGTAAAGGCGTTCTGTACGGGGTGCGCCGTGCAATCGGCTGGCCGGGGACGAAGGTGGTCATGAAGGCGCGCCGCTCGCTTGCGGACACGAAATGCATCCTTCGCGAGGAGGGCGCCTTCGACGGTGCCGAGCTTGTAGAGGACTGTGGGCTTCCGGGCGAGCGCGTGTACCGCTCGCTCGACGATGTGCCCGATCGGGGCAGCTACTTCTCGACGATGGTGGTGCGCTAGATGAGGGTTTCCTGCATAGCGTTCACTGAGAGGGGGTATGCGTTGGCGGTGCGCACCGCACACGCGCTTTCCGATTGCGCGCAGACAGGTGAAGACGACCCTGGCTGGGACGTTTCCGTTTCGCGCGGGTTCGGCGAGGGGAAGGCCGACCTGCGCGCATGGACGGCGCTCGCGTGGGAAGCGTCGGACGCGCTTCTGTTCGTGGGCGCGGCGGGCATCGCCGTGCGGGCGATCGCGCCGCATGTCGCCTCGAAGGCAAACGATCCCGCGGTTGTGGCGATCGACGAGGCGGGGCGCTTTGCCGTCCCGCTTTTGTCGGGCATTTGGGCGGTGCGAACGAGCTTGCGCAAACTGTGGCACGCGCGGCAGGGGCCATCCCCGTCATCACCACGGCGACCGACGTCCGCGGCGTGTGGGCGGTGGATACGTGGGCGCGCTGTGCGGGGCTCGCCGTTTCGAATCCCGAGGCCATCAAGCGAGTGTCGGCGCGGCTGCTTTCGGGCGGGCGCGTGGCGCTCTATTCCGACATGCCGATTTCGGGACAGCCGCCTGAGGGGGTTGACATTGCGTCCGACCGCGCTCGGGCCGATATCGTCGTGTCGCCGTTCGCTGGCGCGAATGCAGGTGCGTCCGTTTGTGCGGCGGAGACAACGGGCGAGGTCGTGCCCGCCGGTGAGACGGGGAAGCCGGCGGGCGTGCGGGCGCAGGCGCCTGCGCCCGAGCCGCTTCGCCTTGTCGTGCCCTGCATCGTTGCGGGCATAGGATGCCGTCGCGGTGCGTGCGCCGAAGCGATCGAGGAGGCGTTTCTTCTCGCGTGCGGGCAGGTGGGTATCTCGCCTTCGGCCGTGCGCGAGGCGGCGACGATCGACGTGAAGGCGCACGAGGAGGGTCTGCTCGCCTTCTGCTGCGCGCGCAATATCCCGCTTGCGACGTATTCCGCAGAGGAGTTGTCGCAGGTCGAAGGCAGCGTTTCGCCATCTGATTTCGTGCGCGCGACGGTGGGGGGCGACAACGTGTGCGAGCGGGCAGCGCTCGCGGAGGGGGGGTCAAACTTATCTTCCCGAAGCTCGCTCACGGCGGCGTGACCGTCGCGTTTTCCAAGGTAACTATTAAACTTTCGTTTAAGGAGCGGTGATGGGAAAGCTCTTCGTGGTGGGAATCGGCCCGGGCGGCCCCGACGGCATGACGATTGCGGCTCGGCGTGCGCTCGAGGCGTCCGACGTCGTTGTGGGTTACACGAAATACGTGGAGCTCGCGCTCGCCGCCGTGCCCGACGCGGCGCATCTCGCGACGCCGATGATGCACGAGGTCGAACGGTGCCGCCTTGCGCTTTCGCGCGCGCAGAGTGGAGAAGCCGTGGCGCTCGTGTGCAGCGGCGACGCGGGCGTGTACGGCATGGCGAGCCCCGTGCTGGAGCTTGCGGAGGACTACCCCGATGTAGACGTGGAAGTTATCGCCGGGGCCACCGCGGCTCAGAGCGGGTCGGCGGTGCTCGGCGCCCCGCTTGCCCACGACTTCGCGGTCGTGTCGCTCTCCGACCTGCTCACGCCATGGGAGGTCATCGAGCGCAGGCTCGCCGCCGTGGCGAGCGCCGACTTCTGCATCTGTTTGTACAACCCGCGCAGCAGAAAGCGCGCCGACAGGCTCTCACGCGCGGCGAAGATTATGCTCGAATGGAAGGCCCCCCGACACGCTCTGCGGCTGGGTACGTAACATCGGGCGCGAGGGGCAGCAGACGGGCATGTGCAGGCTCTCCGAGCTGGGGGAGATCGACGCCGACATGTTCACCACCGTGTTCGTCGGCAACGCGGACACGAAGCTCGTAGGCGGCCGCATGGTCACGCCGCGCGGGTATCGGGAGATTCCATGCGAAAGGTAACGATCATCGGGGCGGGGCCCGGAAACCCCGACTTGCTCTCGTACGCGGCGCTCGACGCGATCGACATCGCCGACGTGGTCATCGGCGCTCATCGCGCGCTTGCTGGCATCGACGTGCCGCCCGACGTGGTGAGATGCGAGCTCGTGAAGACGGCGGACATCGTCGCCGCGCTCACCGATGCGGCGTCGTGGCAGCGCGCCGTGGTCGTGATGACGGGCGATGTGGGGCTGTTCAGCGGCGCGCGCCGCCTGGTGGAGGCGCTCTCCGGCGACGCGCAGGTGGACGTGCGCATCATTCCCGGCATAAGCTCAGCGTCGTATCTCGCCGCGCGCCTCGCGCGTCCATGGCAGGATTGGCGCTTCGCGAGCGCTCACGGCGTGGCGTGCGACATCGTGGCCGAGGCCGAGCGCTCAGGCGAGCTCTTCCTCGCCACGTCGGGCGGGGACGACCCCTCGCGGCTTTCGGGCGAGCTTGTGCAGGCGGGCTTCGGGGACGCGCGCGTGACGGTGGCCGAGCGCCTGTCGTACCCCAACGAGCGCATCACCTGCGCGACCGCAAGTGAAATCGCAGGTCAGACGTTCGACGACTTGAACGTGATGCTTATCGAGTTCGCAGGCGGCGCCGGGTCGCCTGTGGGCTCTAGCGCAGCCTCCGAGGCGCCGGCCGGCGCGTCCGCGCCCGCGGCGGCTTCTTCCGCGGCGGACTTTGCGGGCGCATCCCGCGCCGCGAGCTCCCGCTGGCCGTACGCTTCCTCGGGCATTCCCGACGAGCTTTTCATCCGCGGCGACGTTCCCATGACCAAGCAGGAGGTGCGCGCCGTCGCGCTCGCGAAGCTGCGCCTTACCGCGACCGACACCGTGTGGGACGTCGGCGCCGGCACGGGGAGCGTGTCGATTGAGGCGGCGCTCGTCGCGCGAACGGGGTCGGTATGGGCGGTCGAGCGCAACGCGGCCGGCGTGCGGCTCATCCGAGAGAACGCGGATGCATTCGGGTGCGGCAACGTGCATGCGATCCCCGGTGTCGCCCCCGAAGCGCTCGCGAAACTGCCCGTCCCCGACGCCGTGTTCGTCGGCGGGAGCGCGGGCGAGCTTCCCTCCATCGTGGAGGCGGCGCTCGAGAAGAACTCGCAGGTTCGCCTGTGCGTGCCATGCGTCACCGTTGAGACGCTCACCGAGGCGTGCGCGCTCCTCTCGGGTTCGCGCTTTAAGGGGTTCGAGGCGTGCCAGGTGTCGGCCGCCCGCGCCGAGGCTGTAGGCTCGCACCATCTTATGAAGGCGCAAAACCCCGTGTTCCTCGTCAGCGCGCGTGGTGCAGGTGGGGAAGGCGGCGCCCGGTGAGCACGACCATCCCTCGCTTCATGGTCGCTGCGCCCTCGAGCGGGAGCGGCAAGACGGTCGTTACGTGCGCGCTCCTGCGCGCGCTTGCGCGCCGCGGCCTCGCATGCGCGGCCTTCAAATGCGGCCCCGACTACATTGACCCGCTCTTTCATCGCCGCGTCGTGGGTGCGCGCTCGGGCAACTTAGACGGCTTCTTCACCGACGCCCCGACGCTGCGCGCCCTGCTCGCACGCGGCGCTGCGGGCGCGGATGTCGCGGTGCTCGACGGGGGCCATGGGCTTCTACGACGGCATGGTGCCCGGCGTGGCCGATGCGAGCAGCTACCAGGTTGCGTGCGACACGGAAACGCCGGTCGTTTTAGTGGTGAACGGGCGCGGGGCGTCTTTATCGCTCGCCGCCGTAATCCGCGGCATCGCCGAGTTCCTGCCTTGTGCGAACGTGCGCGGCGTCGTGCTGAACAAGACGAGCGCCGCTGCCTGCGCCTACGCGAAGCCTGCGATCGAGAAGCACACGGGTGTCGCGGTTTTGGGGAATATCCCCGCCGACGATGCGTTCTCGCTCGAAAGCCGGCATTTGGGGCTTGTGACCGCCGACGAGGTCGAGCAGCTCTCCGCGCGCATCGACAAGATGGCCGAGCTGGTGGAAAAGAGCGTCGACGTCGACCGCTTGCTCGAAATAGCGGCGACGGCACCCGATATCCGCGAGGAACCTTACCGGTTGGAGCCGATCGCGGGAGCGCGGCCCATCGTCGCCGTCGCACGTGACGAGGCGTTCTCGTTCTACTACGAGGAGAACCTGCGCGCGCTCGAGGACCTGGGTTGCGAGCTGGCCTTTTTCAGCCCCCTGTGTGATAGCGAGTTGCCCCGGGGGACAAGCGCCCTCTATCTGGGAGGCGGCTACCCGGAGCTCCATGCGCGGCAGCTCTCCGAGAACGCGCCGATGCGCGAGGCGGTGCGGCGTGCGGTGGAATCCGGCATGCCGACGGTTGCCGAATGCGGTGGGTTTCTGTACCTGCAGCGCGAAATCTCCGATAGCGAGGGGCGGCGCTGGCCTGTTGCGGGCGCCCTTGAGGGCGCAAGCGAGAACGGGGGAAGGCTGTCCCATTTCGGGTACGTGGAGCTCACTTCCCAACGCTACGGGCTCTACGGGCCGCGCGGCACACGCATCCGCGCGCACGAGTTCCACTACTGGCAGTCCACCTGCCCGGGCGGCGACTTCTGGGCGCAGAAGCCCCGGCGCGACAAGGGCTGGCCGTGCATGACGACCACCCCGGCCCTGGTTGCGGGCTTCCCGCATGTGTACTATCCTGCGAACCCCGACGTTGCGCGCGCGTTCGCGTCTGCCACAGCGTCGTTCGCAGAGAGGAGACGGCATGGCTGAAGCAGCCGAAACCGCGCTTGCCTGCATCCGCGAGGAAGTCGAGCGCGCGTTCTCGTCGGCGCCGGGCGCCGTGCTCGAAGCCGCGCTCTCCCGGATCGCGCCCGCAGATGAGTGTGCCCGCGCCGCCGCGTACGCCGCGTGGGATTCCATCGCGCATCCTTTGGGGGGATTGGGCGACTTTGAAGACGCCGTCGCGCGTATCGCCGCAGCTCAGGGGAGCGCCGAGGTGGCCGAGTTTCCCCGTGCGCTCGCGGTATTCTTCTCCGACAACGGGGTCGTTGCCGAGGGCGTGTCGCAAAGCGGGCAAGACGTGACGCGAGCCGTCGCGCGCAACATGTGCGAGGGGGGCCACGAGCGCCTGCCGCATGGCGGCGTTCGCGGGTGCCGAGGTCGTGCCCGTCGACGTGGGTATGGCCCGGGGCATAGAAGACGCTCGCATGGTGCGCGCGAACGTGCGGCGGGGGAGCGGCAACATCGCGCACGGCTCCGCCATGTCTCGCGATGGGGCCGTGCGCGCGATCGAGGTCGGAATCGCCGTCGCGTGCGGGCTTGCCCGCGCCGGCGTGCGCCTTCTCGCCGCGGGCGAGATGGGCATCGGCAACACGACCACCTCGGCGGCGGTGGCCGCAGTGCTCATCCGAGCGGACGCGCGGAGCCTCGTCGGGCGCGGCGCGGGGCTCTCGGACACCTCGCTCGCGCGCAAGCGCGACGTGGTCGAGCGCGCTATCGACGCGAACTCGCCCGATCCCGCCGACCCGATCGACGTGCTCTCGAAGGTGGGCGGCTTCGACATCGCGGCGATGTGTGGCTTCTACCTGGGGGCCGCGGCCTCGAAGGCGCCGGCGCTCCTCGACGGGGTCATATCCTGCACGGCGGCCCTGTGCGCGGTGCGCCTGTGCCCCAACGCCTTGGGCTACCTCGTGGGCACCCACGCATCTAGCGAACCCGCAAGCCAGGAGCTCCTTCGCGAGCTCGGCATAAAGGCACCCCTCGACGCAGGCATGCACTTGGGCGAGGGCACGGGCGCCATGGCGTATCTGCCCCTTCTGGATTCGGCGCTGCGCGTGTACCGGGATGGGAAGACGTTCACGGCGACTGGCATGGCTGCTTACGAGCATTTCGAGGCCGGGAAATGACGGTGACGTTCGTTATCGGCGCCGCCGCGAGCGGCAAGAGCGCCTATGCCGAGTCCCTGTGCCTCGGGCACGACGGCCCCCGCGTGTACCTGGCAACGATGGAGCCCTTCGGGGAAGAGGGCACCCGCCGTATCGCGCGCCATCGGGCGATGCGCGAGGGCAAGGGGCTTTTTCCACCCTCGAGCGCACGCGTGACGTGGGCGCCGCAGTGCCCGGGCTTCCGCGCGGCTGCACGCTTCTTTTGGAGGACGTGGGCAACCTGGTTGCGAACGAGCTCTTCGCGGAAGGCGGCTTGTCCCCACGTGAACCCCCGACGCTGTGGCGCGCGAGGTGCTCGGAGGCATCGAACGACTCACTCAGGCCGCTGCGTATACGGTGGTGGTCTCCGTCGACGTGTTCGCCGATGGGATGCGCTACGATGAGGGGACCGAGGGATGGAGGCGCGCGCTCGCGCGCGTGAACGCGGGCGTGGCGGCGCTGGCCGACCGCGCAGTCGAAGTGGTATGCGGGATTCCCGTGTGGATGAAAGGCGAAGGACCTACAAGGTGAAGATAGCAGAGGCAATCGGCGCGGCGTTCGGAACGTTCTCGCGCATCCCCGTCCCGAAATCGGCCTGGACCGATTTCGGGTCAACCCATGCGCTTGCCGCGTTTCCCCTGGTGGGCCTTGCGGAAGGCTTCCTCATGACGGCATGGGGACACGTTGCGAACCTGCTCGGCGTGCCCGCGACCATCGTCGCGGCCGTGCTCGTGGCGCTGCCTGTGGCGGTGACGGGAGGCATCCACCTAGACGGGCTCTGCGACACCTCCGATGCGCTTGCAAGTTGGGCGCCGCGCGAGCGAAAGCTCGAGATCATGCACGACCCGCGGGCGGGCGCCTTTTGGGGGTCATCGGTGTTGTTGTGTACCTTATTCTGCAGTTTTCCCTGTTCATCGCGCTGCCGCTTACGGCGGGGGCGTTCCTTGCGCTTCTGTGCTCGCTCGTGTTCTCCCGCGCGCTTTCGGGGCTCGCCGTTGAATGCTGGCCTGCCGCGCGGGCGGACGGCATGGCCGCGGGGCTCTCGCCTTTGAAGAAGCGCGCGGCGATCGTCGTGCCGCTTTGCGCTTTCGCTGCGGCTTCGGCTGCAGGGATGGTCGCGTGCGCTCAGGCCGTCGGCGTCCGTTATTGGCGGTGGCGGGGCCTTTTGGCGCTCGCGTGGTACCGCCATGTTGCCCTGTCCCGCTTCGGCGGGGTGACGGGGGACTTTGGCCGGATGGTTTCTGCAATGGGCCGAGCTCGCGATGCTTGCCATGCTGGTGGCGGGGGGCATGCTCCTATGATGCTCGTGGTAGGTGGTTCGCATTCGGGGAAGAGGGCCTTCGTCCGCGAAAGGCTCGGGTTCGCGGCGGACGATTTCGTCGACGCGGCGCAGCTTGCGGAGGGCGGCGAGCCCGCGGTTTTTGCCGGCCGCGTCGCGTACCGTGCTGAGGAGCTTGTACGCGCGCTCGACGCTGACCGGGCGCTCGAGCGGCTGATCGGCTTCGACGCAGTGATTCTGTCCTTGGTCGGCTCGGGGGTTGTCCCTATGCATGCGGAAGACGCCCAATGGCGCGAGCGCGCGGGGCGCCTTGGATGCGCTCTCGCTGCGCGCGCCGACGTCGTCGTGCGCATGACGTGCGGGATTCCCCAGGTCATCAAAGGAAACCTTGCCGATGCGCCTCGAGGGACGCAGAGCGCGGGCGCGCCTTTGGAAGTCGTCTTCGTGCGCCATGGTGCCACGGCGGGCACGGAAGACCATCGCTACAGCGGGGCGGGTACCGACGAGCCCCTGTCGAGCGCGGGCGAGCGCGCTTTGCGCGACCTCGCGTGCGATCGTGACGTGTTCCGTGTTATCACGAGCGGCATGGCCCGCACCGACCAGACGGCGCGCATCCTCTTCCCGAATGCGGAGCTTATGGCATGCCTTGGTCTGCGCGAGATGGATTTCGGTGACTTCGAGGGGCGAAGCGCCGCCGAGCTTAAAGAGGATGCGCGCTACCGCGCCTGGGTAGACTCCTGGTGCGAGACGCGCTGCCCGCATGGCGAGGGCAAGAGCGATTTCACCCGCCGCGTCGTCGCGGCGTTTCGGGAGGCGTGCGAATCGGAGCGCGCCCAGGGGAGTGGGCGCGCCGTCTTCGTCGTTCACGCGGGTACCGTGAAAGCGCTGCTTTCCGAGCTTGCTGTCCCGAAAATGGAATACTTCGACGTGCATACCGAGCCGGGCGGCGCATGGGCCGCCACCTGGGATGGGCGCTGCCTTCGCGACGTTCGCCCCGCTTCGGGGGGCCGATGCCCGGTGATGACGATTCTTGCCGTCGCCGCCGGGTTCGCGGCCGACCTTGCCTTCGGCGACCCGCGCTGGCTTCCCCATCCCGTCGTCGCCATGGGGCGCGCGATCACGTGGGCCGAAGGCCGCCTGCGGGGCGCATTCCCGCAAACGTCCGCGGGCACGCGCGCCGCAGGGCTTGTGCTCGCCGTGGCGCTTCCGCTTGCGTGTGGGCTTTTGACCTGGGGAATCCTGCATCTTTGCGGCATGGTTCACCCCGGCTTGCGCTTCGTGGCCGAGGCATGGGCGAGCTATCAGATTCTTGCGGCATGCGAGCTGCGCCGCCAGAGCCTGGCCGTGGCCCGCGCGTTCTCGAAGGGCGGCCTTGTCGCGGCGCGCGAAACAGTCGGGCTCATCGTGGGACGCGACACGTCTGTTCTCGACGAGCAGGGCGTTGCGCGCGCCGCCGTGGAAACGGTGGCGGAGAACGCGAGCGACGGCGTCATCGCGCCGCTTTTCTACCTTATGATCGGGGGTGCGCCCTTGGGCATGGCGTACAAGGCTGTGAACACGCTCGACAGCATGGTGGGCTACAAAAACGCGCGCTACATCGACTTCGGCTGCGCCTCGGCGCGCCTCGACGATGCGGTGAACTGGATTCCCTCGCGCTTATCGGCCCTGCTTATGATCGCCGTGTGCCCGATTGTTGGGCTCGACGCGCGCGGGGCGGCGCGCATCTGGCGCCGCGACAGGCGTCGCCATGCGAGCCCCAACTCGGCGCAGACCGAGTCAGCGTGCGCGGGCGCGCTCGGGCTGCGCCTGGCGGGACCCGCGGTGTATTTCGGCAAGCTCGTTGAGAAACCGACGATAGGCGACGCGTCCCGCGAAATCGAGTGGGGCGACATCGCCCGGGCGACAAGGCTCATGCTCGCCGCGTCCGTATGCGCGCTCGTCTTGTTCGGCGCCGCGCGCGCGGCGGTCGTGCTCGCCGTGGGGGCGATGGCATGAGGGAAGACCACGCTGCGTCCCGGGCTGCCGGGGGAATCCTGCGCGCCCGTACGCATGGGGGCAGCGCGCAATCGCTCGGCATCGGTTGCGAAGGGGGCGCCTCCGACCTCATTGACTTCTCGGTGAACGTGAATCCGGCAGGCCCTTCGCCGCGCGCCGTCGCCGCAGCTTGCAAGGCGCTTTCTCGAATCGACGCCTACCCCGATAGGGAAAGTCTTGCCCTCGTTCGCGCCCTAGCGCGCGCCCAGGGCATTCCCGAAGATACTATCGTCTGCGGCGCGGGCGCGTCCGATATCATCTGGCGGCTCGCCGCGGCGGTGCGCCCGAAACGCCTCGTCGTGTGCGCGCCGACGTTCTCTGAATATGCGGAGGCGGCATCGTACTACGGCGCATGCGTGCAGGAGTTCCCGCTCTCCGAAGCGGACGACTTCGACGTGCCCGCCTCCTTCGCCCACGCGATCGAGGGGCCGGGAGACGTGGCGTACCTCTGCAATCCGAACAACCCGACGGGGCGCCTCGTCGACCCCCGCGTGATCGATGCCGCGGCTTGCCGCTGCGAGCAGGCGGGCGCGCTGCTCGTCGTGGATGAGTGCTTCCTCGGATTCGCGCCCGACGCCCGCGAAAGGAGCGTGGCCGCACGCGCCGCGTGTTCGCGCCATGTGGCCGTGCTCTCTGCGTTCACCAAGCTCTACGGAATGGCGGGGTTGCGGTTGGGATATCTGATCAGTGGAAACGCCCAACTCATCGAGGGGATTCGCCGGGCGGGGCAGGCGTGGCCCGTCTCCTCGGTCGCCGAGGCCGCGGGCATCGCCGCCCTGGAAGACGTCGAATACGTCTCACGCACGCGCGATGTATTGGCGAGCGAGCGAGCGTGGCTTTCCCACGAGCTCTCCTCGCTCGGGCTTTCCGTCGTGCCGTCGGATGCGAACTTCCTTTTAGTCCGCACGCCGGCGAAAGACTTCCCCGAGCGCCTGTATAATCAGGGCGTTTTGGTCCGCACGTGCGACTCGTTTTCGGTACTGTCCCGTTTCTGGTGCCGCGTCGCGGTGCGCACGCGCAAGGAGAACGCTCGGCTTGCGATGGCGTTCAGCCGCGCGCTTCGGGCGGAAGGCGCATCGGGCGAAGGCGAACCCGACGAACGGGGCGGCGCTTCTTGCAGCGGCGCTATGGCGGGCGCAGATGGCCGGGGCTCGGCGAAGGAGGTCGATACCCGTGGGTAGGGCGAAGCCCATCATGATCCAGGGCACCATGTCGAACGCGGGGAAGAGCCTGCTTGCGGCGGGGCTGTGCCGTGTGCTTTCGCAGGACGGCCTGCGCGTGGCTCCCTTTAAGAGCCAGAACATGGCGCTCAACAGCGGTGTCACGGCTGACGGGCTCGAGATGGGGCGTGCCCAGATCATGCAGGCCGAGGCGTGCGGCATCGCGCCCGACGTGCGCATGAACCCCATCCTGCTCAAGCCCGAAAGCGACCACCGAAGCCAGCTCATCGTGGCCGGCAAGGCGCAGGGAGCCTTCGCTGCGAGGGATTACTTCGCGCGAAAGAAGGCGCTCATGCCGCAGATTTTGGAGGCGTTCGATTCGCTCGCGGAGGAAAACGACGTCATCGTCATCGAGGGTGCCGGCAGCCCCGCCGAAATCAACCTTGCCGCAAAACGACATCGTCAACATGGGGCTCGCGCGCGCCGTGTCCTCCCCCGTGCTGCTCGCGGGCGACATCGACCCAGGCCGGGGTGTTTGCCCAGCTCTACGGCACGGTCGCGCTCTTTGCGCCCGAGGATCGCGCGCATTTTGCAGGGGGCTTGTGGTGAACAAGTTCCGCGGCGATGTGGAAATCCTACGCCCCGGGATTTTGGCCCCGCTCGAGAAGATGTGCGGGGTTCCCGTCGTTGGGGGTCGTGCCGTATCTTACGCTCGACCTGGACGACGAGGACTCGCTCGCGCCGCGTCTATCTGCCCGCGAGGCGCGCGGCGTCATCGACGTCGCCGTCGTGCGCCTTCCGCATCTGTCGAACTTCACCGACTTCGACCCGCTTTCGCGCGTGCCCGGCGTGGGCGTGCGCTACGTTTCCTCGACGACCGATCTGGGCCGACCCGACCTGGTGGTGCTCCCCGGCTCGAAGACCACGCTCGACGACGCGCGCTGGCTTGCGGCTAGCGGCATCGGAGCCTGTGTACGCGCGCTATCGGGCGCGGGCACGCCGGTGCTCGGCATATGCGGAGGCTACCAGCTTTTGGGAGACGAGCTTTCAGACCCGCTCGGCAGGGAAGGCGCTGGCACCGCGCGCGGGCTCGGGCTCATCCCTGCAAGTACGGTGTTCAGGGAGGAAAAGCGCCTCGCCCAGTCGGAGCTGCGCATCACGGGCGCCCAAGGCGCGTTCTCGGTGTGGAACGGCATGACGGCGCGCGGGTACGAGATTCACGACGGCGAAACGACCGTCTCCTGCGCCCCTGCGGGCACGATTGGCGGCAAACCAGAAGGCGCGGCCTGCGGAAACGTGTTCGGAACCTATCTCCACGGCCTGTTCGACGACCCGGGGGTGGCGCTCGCCCTCGCGCGCTCGCTCGCGCGCATGCGCGGCCTGCCCGAGAGCGTCGTGGGTGCTGCGGGCGCGGCGTCCGCGGCCGATCACCGTGCGCGCGAGTTCGACCGCCTGGCCGACGTCGTGCGCGGGGCGCTCGACATGGAGTATGTCTACCGCATTATCGAGGAGGGCGTATGATCCACGTGTATCATGGCGACGGCAAAGGCAAGACCACGGCGGCGATGGGCCTCGCCCTTCGCATGCTCGCCGCAGGCCGCCGCGTCGTCGTCGTGCAGTTCCTGAAAGATGGCGAAAGCGGGGAGGCGCGCCTGCTCGCCGAGCATTTCGGCGTGCCCGTGTTCGCGGGGAAGGTGTCGGACAAGTTTACCTGGTCAATGACGTCGGAAGAACTTGCCGCGACGTGCGAGCTGCACGATGGGAACCTCGCTTCCGCGCTCGCCGAGTTCGAGGGCGCTCAGGAGGGGCTGCTCGTGCTCGACGAGGCGCTCGACGCGCTTTCGAAGGGTCTTGTCGACGAGGCGCTCGTGGACCGCGCGCTCGATATGTCCGCGCGCGGCGTCGAAGTAGCGCTCACCGGGCGCGCGCCTTCCCGTAAGATCGTGGAGAAGGCCGACTACATAACCGAGATGCGGTGCGAGAAACACCCCTACGCTCAGGGGATATGTGCAAGGGAAGGGGTGGAGTACTAGATGGCTTCCAAGGAGATGGCGCCCGGGGACATCGAGCGGCGCAGCTTCGAGATCATCACCGAAGAGCTCGGTGGACGCACGTTCCCGCCGCTCGAAGAGCCCGTCGTGAAGCGCGTCATCCACACCACTGCCGACTTCTCGTACGCCGATTCCCTCGTGTTCGCCCATGACGCCGCGCACTGTGCGCTCGACGCACTGCGCGCAGGGGCCACGGTGCTCACCGACACGAACATGGCGCTCGCAGGCATAAGCAAGCCCGCGCTCGCGAAGCTCGGCTGCAAGGCCGTGTGCTACATGGCCGACCATGATGTCGCCGCGGCTGCGCGCGCCGCTGGCACGACTCGCGCCGTTGCGAGCATGGACAAAGCTTGCGGCATCGAGGGCCCGCTCATCGTAGCCGTCGGTAACGCTCCCACAGCACTTCTGCGCCTCGCCGAGCTCATGGACGCGGGGAAGATCGCGCCCGCGCTCGTCATTGGGGTGCCGGTCGGGTTTGTGAACGTGGTCGAGGCGAAAGAGGAGCTACTCGCGCGACGCGTGCCGGCCATCGTCGCGAGGGGTCGCAAGGGCGGCTCGACCGTGGCGGCCGCCATTATGAATGCGCTGCTCTACCAGATCACGCGCCCAGGCGGCCCGAAGTGACGGCGCCCGCATCCGCGCCGGCGCTGCGCATCTTCGCCGGCACCACCGAGGGCCGCCTTCTGTGCGAATGGGCGAGCGGTGCGGGCATCCCCGCCCGTGCTTACGCGGCAACCGAGTACGGAGGCGAGCTTTTGGGCGAGCTTCCGGGCATCGAGGTACATGCGGGCAGGCTCGACGAGGCCGACATGGAGCGCGAGCTTTCCGGCGCACGCATCGTCGTCGATGCCACGCACCCCTTCGCTACGCTCGCAAGCGGCAACATCCGGGCCGCTTCGCTCGCCGTTGGTGCACGATGCCTGCGCCTTGCGCGCCCGGCCGAGGCGCTGCCCAAAGGCGTCGTGCCGGTCGCATCGATCGCCTGCGCGGCGCGCTTTCTCTCCGAGAACCCGGGTCGCGCGCTTCTCACGACGGGGAGCAAGGAGCTTGCTCCCTACACGCGCGTCGCCGATTTCGCGGAGCGCTTCTTCGTGCGTGTGCTCCCGCTGCCCGGTGCTATAACGAAGTGCATCGACGCGGGGTTTTCGCCGTCGCACGTCATCGGCATGCAGGGGCCCTTCACCCGCGAGCTCAACGAGGCGATGCTTCGGCAGGTGGGCGCCCAGTGGCTTGTGACCAAGGACTCGGGAACCGTAGGCGGCACGGCCGAGAAGATCGCCTCCGCGCGCGACGTGGGAGCGCGCTGTATCGTGGTCGCCCGTCCCGCCGAGGGAGGCGGGACCCTTTCGCTTCGGGAAGTGGAAGACGCACTCTTACGGGAGTTCGCGCGCTAGGCGCTCGCCGCGCCTAGCGCGCCCTCCCGCCAGCGAGGAGAAGCGCCCCGAGCAAGCTCGAACCGTACAAGACCGTCATCCGCCAATAGCTCGAGGACGACGCCCGGAACTGGCGCAAGCAGCCCTTCAATAAGTTGCGGTGAAATAGTGTCTGTTTTTGCTGCTAGATAGCATATTCAGTCCCCAATTCATCGCAACTTGTTGGTGGTGGCTTACTGGTAGCGTAGGCACTCCACCGGGTCGAGCTTTGCCGCGCGTCGAGCGGGGTAGAAGCCAAAGATTACGCCGATGCCGACGGAGACGGCGAAGGCCAGCAATACCGTGGCGATTGAAAAGCTCGGTGTGATTTGCCCGCTGGCACCGAGCTCGCCAAGAATCCCGGATCCGGAGGCAAACATCGCAAGAGCCCAGGCCAGCAGATAGCCAATCAGGACACCCAACAGTCCGCCGGTGACGCACAGCGCCGAAGACTCGGCCAAAAACTGCGCGGTGATATCGCGACGACTGGCGCCCAGAGCACGGCGGATGCCGATCTCGCGGATGCGTTCAGATACGTTGGTGAGCATCATATTCATAATGCCGATACCGCCGACAAGCAGCGAGATGCTGGCGACAGCACCCATGATGAGCGAGAACGCGCTCATAAAGGAGTTGAGTGCATCGATAGCGCTTTTCATGGATGTCGCCGATACACTGTCGTACTCATCTTCCTCCTCGATGCCCTTCATCGCGCGCACCTTGGACTCGATGGTCTTACAAAGCTCATCCATGTCCGTGCCCTCGGCGGCAAGTGCCGTCACGCTGGGGAATGAAGGATTCTCGTCGCTAAACAGGCCTGAGATGGTTTCGCGTGGCATATACAGCGTGAGCGAGCCCATGGAGTCGCTGCCGCCATCAATCACGCCTACAATCTGCACCTCGCCGTTGGACACCTTGATGGTTTTCCCCAGCGCATCCTGTTCGTTGCCGTAAAGCTGATCGGCGCCGTTGCGGCTGATGAGCGCCACGCGCGAGCCTGATTGGGACTCGGCCTGGGAATAGGTGCGCCCCGCAACGAGCTTGCTGGCCCCCACGGCGTCGAGCATGTCGCTATCGACACCCTGTGCCATGACGGTATAGCTTTTATCGCCGGTCTTGTACTCGGTATACGCGCTGTCGACAATGCCGATCTGCTCAATCTGCGGCACCAGTTTTTGAAGCTTCTCGATGTCCGACTCGGTGAGTTCTTGCGACGAATAGATTTGCACCATACGAGCTGCGTTGAGGCCCAGGCTGTTGACCAGGCTGTTTTGGATGCCGCCGATGAGCGAAGTCATGGCGATAACCGAGGCGATGCCGATGACAATGCCCAGGATGGTGAGCAGGCTTCGCCCCTTGTTGGCCTCGAGCGAGTGAAGGGCTTCCTGGATGAGATCGCGGGCGCTCATGCCACCACTCCTTTCGGCGGGTTGGCGGAGGCGGAAAGTATGGGCAGGCTATCTACGGCGCTGCGCAGGGTCCGCGGTGCATGTGGAATATACGCGCCGTCGTGAATGCGACCGTCGCGGATGGTCACGGCACGGTCGGCCTCGGCGGCGATTCCGGGGTCGTGTGTGATAAGAACGATGGTTTTGCCGCGCTTCTGGAGCATATGGAAGGTCTCCATTACAAGCGCTCCAGTGGCGGAGTCCAGGTTTCCCGTCGGTTCGTCAGCCAAAATGATGGGCGGGTCATTAACGAGGGCGCGCGCGATGGCGACACGCTGCATCTGGCCGCCCGAGAGCTCGGATATGCGGTGGTCCCAGTGGTCGACCGGTAGCGTGACGGCCTGCAGCGCGTGGACGGCGCGCATCTCGCGCTGGCTACGGGGCACATTGGTGTAGGCCAGCGGCAGCATCACGTTTTCGATGACCGTTAGGCGCGGCAGCAGGTTGAAGCTCTGAAAGACAAAGCCAATGCTCAGGGCGCGAACTTCGGTGAGCTCGTCATCATCGAGCTCGGCCACGTTGAGCCCTTGCAGGTAATAGTCGCCCGCCGTCGGCTTATCCAGGCAGCCCAGGATGTTCATGAGCGTTGATTTGCCCGAGCCCGATGGGCCAGTGATGGCGACGAATTCGCCGGGATTTACCGCCAGGCTCACGTTGTGCAGGATGTGGGCGCACCCCGCCTCGCTCTCAAAGATGCGGTGCACGTTGCGGATGTCGATAACGGGACGCATTACATGCCCTCGTCGGCAGACATACTGCCCGAATCCGCGCCGTAGCCGCCGTCAGCCGTTGCGTCCGCTCCGGTGTCCATGACGAGGGTGTCGCCATCGCGCAGCTTGGTAACCGGCACGTTGGGGTTGATCTCGTTGCCCTGGTCGTCGCACTTGACCTGTGTCTTGCCGACTACGGCTTCGTTGTCGTTTTGCGTCACGACAGTCACCTTCACGCGACGGGTTTGCTTGCCCTCGTCATCAGTCGCCACGTTGACGTAATAGTGTTCGCCGTCTTCGGTCATGAGCGCCATCGTCGGCACCATCACCACGTCGTCGAGCTGCTCGGTCACCACCGAGACCTCGGCCGTCATGCCCGGCTTCAGGCGCGCGTCGGGCGCCTCGATGAGGATGTCGACGTTAAAGGTCACGCTGCCGCCGCCGTTGGCGGCGTCGGAGTTTGCCACTGACGCGATAGCCGTGACGGTTCCCTGGCTCACGATATCGGGAAACGCGGGATACGTGACGTTGGCGCTCTGCCCAACGGCGATCTTGGCGATGTCCTTTTCGCCCACCTGCACGGTCACCTTCATCTTGGATAGGTCGGCGATCTGCATGCACTGCTTGCCGCCGCTCGTATCGCTTTCGCCCATGATCATGCCGCCTGTTACCGTTGCGCCCACCTTGGCGTTAAGCTCCACGATGCTACCCGAGCTCGGGGCCGTGACCGTGCGACTGGCGGCCTTGGCGTTCGCCTGGTCTAGGTTTGCCTGGGCCGAAGCGAGGCTGCGTTGCGCGGCCGATACGGCGTTCGTGTCCGCTGATGCGTCAGAGACGCCAGCCGCTGCGGAAGCTCCATCGACGTCCGTCGTTGGGGTGGCCTGCGCGACAGCGGCGGCTTTCTGCGCGTTGGTGAGGTCTTCCTGGGCGGCTGCAACTGCACGCTGCGCCTCGGGAACGTTGCGATCGAGCTCGTCGTTTTTAATGGTCATAAGCACGTCGCCCTCGCTGACGGATTGGCCTGCCTGCACGTTGATCGAATCGACCGTGCCGTCGACAGAAGGGGAGACCACTGAGGATGAAATGGGTTTGAGCTGGCCTTTCGACTCGACCGTTGTGCTAAACGTGCCCTCGGTCACCATGTCGGTCACAGGCCCGCTAGCGCCTTGTGGCTGCGCATTGATAACCAGGGTTGCGACAATGGCAATGAGCGCGATGGCACCCACGACGCCGGCAGCAATACCGCGTCGAATCAGCTTTTTGCGTCGACGTTCGGCACGTTTTGCTTTGAGCTTGGCGTAGGCCTCTTCATCGGAAATCTCGGTCGCATCGTTCGCGCGTCCGTTCTGCTTATCGGCATGTACGTTTGTAATCAGAGGAATCGTTTCGGTGACATCTTCGGGCGTGTGCTTGGTATCATCCGGGCCTGGGGCGATCGTGGGGACATTCGGCATAGCGTCTCCTTTATAGAAAGTACCTCGATAAGTATATGCGCCCACCGGTTGGGGCGGGCGCATAGGATAGTTTCTTTCGGAACTGTTAGATTGGTCGCAGCAGCTCCATGTTGTAGGGATGTGCGCGTTGCACTACGAGTGGACAACCACGCACAGACCGACTTTGATGCAATCGTGCAGTGCCTTGGCGTCTGCCAGGCGCAGATTGATGCAACCGTGGCTGCCGCACCACCTGTACGACTCGGCGTTATCGAAGCTCTTGTCGTTTTGCCAGGTGGCATCGTGGAAGCCGATCATATTGCCCTCGAACGGCATCCAGTAGCTCACCGGGCTCTCGTATTTGGGCTTACCGGTCTCGGGGTCCTTGGCTCCGATCAGGGTGCTGCCGCCGTCGTTGCTGTTGATCTGCCACACGCCCTCGGGGGTGGCGTCTTCGCCCGGTTTGCCGGAAATAAAGTTGGCCTCCCAAACGATATTACCGTTCTCGTCATAGTAGCGCGCGTGCTGCTCGGACAGGTCGACGTCGATGTATGCCTTCCAGTCGGGCTCTCCCTTTGCGGTAAAGGTGTCGGCCTTCTGGGAGTACTTGATCTCGATTTCGCCGGTCTGCTTGTTGTTAATGGCGTCCTCGACTTGCTTGGCGAGCGAGCTGCTGTCGATGGACCAACCAAAGTCACCGCCTTCGACGGCGCACTGCTTGCCATCGGCGCGCGTCCACCAGCGAGTGGAGCCCACGGTATTAAAGCCGTTGGCGAGCTCGGCTGCCCAGCTGCTGATCTGCGACGTATCGAGCGTGGGGTTGGCCGGATCGGCAAAGCTGATCCACTGCAATACGGAGCTGCCATCAACCTTGCCGGCATCCTCGGCGTTGAGCTTGAGGGTCACGTTGACGCCCAGGAAGTTGTTGGCGGCATCGCATGCGGCCTGAATCTGATCATCTGTCAGCGTTCCATTGAGTGGCTCATAGGCATCGTTGCCGAGCTTGGAAAGATCTACGGTCTCGGCCAGCGAGGCAAGCTCGAGCTCGGCATACTTAATGACATGCTCGCGGTTGAGTTTTTCGTTGGAGCGCGCCTTCTCGACGGTAAACTTGCCCGCTTGCTCGTCATAGGAGCTATTGGCCTCGAACGTGCCCGATCGCCCCTCGTTAAACTCGTCGATGGCGGCGCCCAGATCCTTATCAAACTTCTTATGGTCAAAGGTGTCGGAGAGCATGGACAGGTCGACGTCTTGATCAAGATCGACTTCGTTGGAGGTAGCGGTTGTTTTGGTCTTGCCGCTTAAGGATTCCACAAGGCGGACCGGCCAAATAAAGGCTTCGTTGTGGTTGATGATTTCTTTTGCAGCAGCTTCACCGTCGATGATGGGTTCATCGGACTCGGGCTGATAGGTCCAGCTAAAGTCATCTCCTGTCACGGCGAGCTTATAGTGCTTCCATGCCGAGTTGACCTTGGTGGCGGCAGACGAAGCGTTGGAGAACGAGACGTCGACGCCGGCGATGGTAGTGTTGGGGTAGGCTACCTGCGAAAACGCTACGACGCCTACGATATAGACAATGACGATAAGACCCAGGACGACAAAGAGCGTCGTCTTTTTGCCCGACTTATTGTTGCCGGCGGGTTTGCGCGCGGGGCCACGATCGCCTCGAGCGTGCGTGGGGGGCTGCTTGGGCGCATTGCCGTTTGCCTGGCGCTGCTGACGTTGTTGACGCTGCTGTCGCTGTTGGTTCGGGCGTTGGGAAGAGTTTGCCGCACCACGCTGCTGACCGTGGCTCGGCGCGATAGGACGCGGCGACTGAACGCCGCCGGCGTGCCTGCTCGGCTGCTGCGGATCGGGAATCAGTTGAGTTCGATCGTTTTGCGACATCGTATGCATATCCTTCGATTTTCGCCTTGCGGTTCATCGTGGTTTTTACTGGGCTTGCATTATAGCGATTGCCCTACTGTTTGTGGTACGGAAACGGTGTCATTCAAAAGAGGTGGGACATTTGTCCCACCTATGAGTCATTCTTTGCCGTTATCCGCACACGCCGCATTTTGCACAGGCCGAAAGTGCGCCCGGAGCCTGCGCGATGCCGCCCTTTGCCGTCTCGCGCAGCGTGGCCGGCAACGCGTGACCCACCGAGAGCATGACATGTGCCATCTGGTCAAACGGCACCAAGCTCTTAATGCCTGCGAGGGCGAGTTGTGCCGAGCTAAAGGCCGCTGCCACGCCGATGGCGTTGCGGTTTTGGCAGGGCACTTCCACGAGGCCACCGACGGGGTCACAAACGAGGCCCAGCAGGTTACTCAGCGCGATGGAACTGGCGTCGAGCGCCTGCTCGGGCGTGCCGCCGAGCATCTGCACCAGCGCGGCGGCTGCCATGGCGGCGGCGCTTCCGACCTCGGCTTGGCAGCCGCCCTCGGCGCCGGCAACGCAGGCGCTTGTGGTGAGGTTGAGGCCGATGGCGGCGGCGCAGTAGAGCGCGTCCATGACCTGCTCGTCGTCGAGCTGCAGGCGATCGGCGAGCGCCAGCACGCAGCCGGGCACGACACCCGCGGATCCTGCCGTCGGAGCTGCGACGATCACACCCATCGTGGCGGAGCGCTCGAGCACGGCCATGGCGCGGGCCACGGCGTCGGTCTGAACGGGGCCCATCAGGTTTGCACTCAAATCGTTGCGGACGGTGGCATCGACGAGTTTGGCCTCGCCGCCGATAAGCCCACCGAGCGATCGCTGCGGATTGGCGATGGGGGCTGTGGTCTCCTCGCGCATGACGTCGAGCACGCGGCGCATGGCGGCGACGGCGTGCGCCTCACCGGTCAGGCGCGCCTCTCGCACGGCCATAACGGCGCCAATGCTGAGCCCCAGTTCCTCGCACGCATCGAGCAGCTGCTCGCCGTCGTCGAAGATCTCCTTTGCCGAGACGCCGGGGGAGAGCGACGAGGCAGAACCGGGGAGCTCGATAAAGGTCGCGTAATCGACATTGTCGAGCTTGCGGAGCATGGGGACGACGGTGTCGTCGGGCGCACCGTCGGTCTCAAAGACGGAGTAAGCCTGGCCGCCCACTTCGGTGCGGTAGGTGCGGCAGAAGGCGATGTTCACGTGTGCGTAGGCGAGCAGGTTGGTGAGCGCGGCGAGTACACCGGGGACGTCCTTGTGCGCCACGAATAGAGTTGAGTACATACCCGAGATGTCGACGCCGACGCCGTTAATGCGGCTGATGCGCATCTTGCCGCCGCCCAGGCTCTCACCGCGGACCTGTGCCGTGGCGCCCGTGTCATCGACCATTTCGATGTCGACGGTGTTGGGGTGGATGGAGGCGTCGTCGCCCTTGATGCCAAAGTGATATTCGAGGCCCTGCTCGCGCGCGAGGTCGAAGGCCTGCTTGATGTTCTCGTCATCGGTGTCGAGGCCCAGGATGCCCGCGACGAGCGCACGGTCGGTGCCGTGGCCGCGGTAGGTGTGGGCGAAGGAGTTCCACAGGCCAAAGGTGACCTTGGTGATGCGGCCTTCCAGCAGGCTGGCGGCAACTTGGGCGCACCGCAGGGCGCCGGCGGTGTGCGATGAGCTGGGGCCGACCATGATGGGGCCCAAGATCTCGAATGCCGAGGTCGTAGCTAGTGTTTGCGGCTTGCCTGCCATATACGCTCCTGTTCTGTCCTGTCGTCCCGAGGGGCGGGGCATACTCTGTCCCGCCGTTCCGAGGGCTTTGGTATTTGGTCGCCTGCTCGGACAGTCCTGCTCGCACGGAGGCCACATTAAGTGGCCTCCGGCTCGTGCGGAACTCGCGATCGACCAAATACCAAAGCCCTCGGAACTTAGGATACATGGTAGAGGCGCTCATGCTGCAAAATCCATCAGCTGGAGACCTATTCTGTGCTCCATGTCGACTCATCTTCGCTACCGATTAAATAAAAAAGAAGTACCGGTTGGGGGCGGTACTTCTTTTTAAAGCGCTTATGTCGTTGAAACCTTGGAGGTTCTTAATTACAGGCCGCAGGCTGCTTTGAGTTCTTCGACTCGGTCGGATTTTTTCCCAGGTGAAGTCGGCGTCTTCTCGGCCGAAGTGACCGTAGGCTGCTGTTTTCTCGTAGATGGGGCGACGCAGGTCTAGGTCGCGGATGATTGCGCCCGGGCGCAGGTCGAAGGTCTTCTCTACGGCCTCAACGATCTTGTCCTCGGCGACCTTAGCGGTACCGAAGGTGTCGACCATGATTGAAAGGGGCTTGGAAACGCCGATGGCGTAAGCAAGCTCGACTTCGCAGCGGTCGGCCAGGCCGGCGGCGACCACGTTCTTGGCGACCCAGCGCGCGGCATACGCGGCGGAGCGGTCGACCTTGGTGCAGTCCTTGCCGCTAAAGGCACCGCCGCCGTGACGGCCGTAGCCGCCGTAGGTGTCGACGATGATCTTGCGGCCGGTGAGGCCCGTGTCGCCCATGGGGCCGCCCACGACAAAGCGACCGGTGGGGTTCACGTAGATGTCCGCGTTGTCCCACGGCATGTTCTCTGCGGCCATGACCGGGGTGATGACGTGCTCGATGAGGTCGGCCTTGATCTTGCCCATGTCCTCGATCTCGGCGGCGTGCTGCGTGGAGATGACGATGGTCGTGACCTCGACGGGCTTGCCTTCCTCGTAGCGCACGGTGACCTGGGTCTTGCCGTCTGGACGCAGGTAGGGCAGGGTACCGTCGTGGCGCACGGCGGCCAGGCGCTCGGCCAGGCGGCTTGCCAGGTAGTGCGGCATGGGCATGAGGGTCTTGGTCTCGTTGGAGGCATATCCGAACATCATGCCCTGGTCGCCGGCACCGATCAGGTCGATCGGGTCGGTGGTAGCGCCGGTCTGGGTCTCGAAGGACTCGTCAACGCCTTGGGCGATATCGGGCGACTGCTCGTGGATGAGGCTCATGACGCCGCAGGTGTCGCAGTCAAAAGCCGAACTTGGCACGGTTGTAGCCAATGCGGCGGATAACGCCACGGGCGATTTCCTGAACGTCTACGTAGGCCTGGGTGCGAATCTCGCCGGCGACGATGACGGTGCCGGTGGTCACGAGGGTCTCGCAGGCGCAGCGGACGTTCTCCACGTTGGCAGGCACGCCGTTGGGGGCGATGTAGCCCTGCTCCTGGAGCTCTATTTCTTTGGCGAGGATTGCGTCGAGGACGGCGTCGCTGATCTGGTCAGCGATCTTATCGGGATGACCTTCGGTCACCGACTCCGACGTAAAAACAAAGGACCCGTGTTGGGGCGGGATGGAACGAAGTTCTTTTCGACATGATTGTCCTTTCAAAAAACGTGTCCCGGCGACCGTTACCATTCCGCCAGGCTCTCTATGCAAGGGCACATCATAGCGCGTAAATCAAACATTCACACCCTTTCCGCACCTACTCATTGGGGACAGACTTAAATGACTACCCTTACCTAAGTGCCGACAGGTTGTCCAATGACTGGTCATTTAAGTCTGTCCCCAATGAGTAGGTAGGTGCCCTTTGTGCGGAGGTTGCTTTGATGCTTTATACTGGTGCGGTTAGACATCCATCCTGCAATCGAGGAGATTTCCATGGCATCAGACGTTCGCGTCCGCTTTGCACCCTCACCGACGGGCAAGCTGCACATCGGCGGCGCCCGCACCGCTATCTATAACTGGGCTTTCGCCCGTGCAAACGGCGGCACGTTCATCCTGCGCATCGACGACACCGACCCCACCCGCTCCACCGACGAGAACACGCAGATCATCCTGCGCGCCATGCGTTGGCTGGGCCTGGACTGGGACGAGGGTCCCGAGGTGGGCGGCGACTTTGGTCCCTACGCACAGACCGAGCGCCTGGACCTGTACAAGCAGGCAGCCCAGAAGCTCTGGGACGAGGGCAAGGCCTATCCGTGCTTCTGCACCAAGGAGCAGCTCGATGCCGACCGTAAGGCCGCGCAGGAGCGCAAGGACCCCTTCCAGGGCTATCAGCGCCGCTGCCGCGATCTTGATCCCGAGGAGGCCCGTCGCCGCATCGAGGCCGGCGAGTCCTACGTCCTGCGCATCAAGGTGCCCGAGGACCGCGGCGACGTCGTCATCCACGACGCCGTCCACGGCGAGGTAACCTTCGACGCCAAGGAGCTTGACGACTTTGTCATCTTCCGCTCCGACGGCACGCCCACGTACAACTTCGCGACCGTCGTCGATGACGCCATGATGAAGATCACTCACGTCATCCGCGGCGACGACCACCTGTCCAACACCCCGCGTCAAGTCATGGTCTACGAGGCCCTCGGCGCGCCCGTGCCTACGTTCGCCCACATCTCCATGATCTTGGGTGCCGACGGCAAGAAGCTCTCCAAGCGCCACGGCGCCACCTCGGTGGAGGAGTACCGCGACGCCGGCTACCTGTCCGACGCCTTCGTCAACTACTTGGCGCTGCTCGGCTGGTCGCTCGACGGCGAGACCACGATCATCCCGCGCGATGTCCTGGCCAGCAAGTTCTCGCTCGACCGCATCTCCAAGAACCCGGCGACCTTCGACCCCAAGAAGCTCGACTGGGTCAATGCCGAGTACATCAACGGCATGTCCGATGCTCAGTTTGCCGACGAGATCATGGTCCCCGAGCTGCACGAGGCGGGTCTCATCGAGGGTAACGTCGAGTACGGCGAGGATTGGATCGACGCGCTTGCCGCCATCGTTAAGCCGCGCACCAAGATGCCGGCCGACGCCGTGACCGTCGCCGCTCCCATTTTCGCTACGGCCGAGACGCTCGAGTATGACGAGAAATCCGTCAACAAGGGCCTGGCCAAGGAGGGCATGGGTGCCATTCTTGATGCCGCCAAGGCCGCGCTCGAGGGTGTGAACGAGTGGACGGCTGCCAACATCGACGCCGCGCTTGAGCCGCTGCCCGAGCAGATGGACCTCAAGAAGCGCGTGGTGTTCCAGGCCGTGCGCGTCGCCGTCTGCGGCAACATGGTGAGCCCTCCGCTGGGCGAGACCATGGCGCTCGTCGGCCGCGACGACTGCCTGGCGCGCATCGATCGCGCCCGCACGATGGCGCTGTAATCGCTGCGCAAACGTTTGTATCCGAGCCCCGTTCACCCTGAGCGGGGTTCTTGTTTCTGTAGACGAATGGGATGGGAGGTGCTGGGGCCATGGCCGAGCAACTTTCGCTGTTTGGTTCGCCGGATCCGGAGGAGACTCCGGCGGCGCCGGCATCCGGTGCTGCCCTGGCCAAGCCCGAGCCTTCACCTGAGCCCATTGCCGCCTACACGAGCGTGGTTCTCGACATCCCCACCCGTGCGCTGTCCGAACCGTTTGCTTACGGCATTCCTGAGTCCCTTGCGAGCGAGGCCCAGGTCGGATCGACGGTTCTGGTCCACTTTGGCAACCGTGCCGCCGCAGGCTATATCGTCGATATTGCGCCCGAACTGGGCGACTTGCAAGGCAACATTACCCTCGACACCGCGCGCATCAAGCCCATCGAGACCATCCTCAGCAAACCGCTCTTTGGCGCCGAGTCCGCCCGTATTGCACGTTGGATGAGCCGCGAGTATGTTGCGACGCTTTCCGAGTGCCTGCGCCTGTTCTTGCCTCCGGGCGGAAGCCCGCGCGTGGTCAAGGGCGACGACGGCGTGTGGGCCGTTGAGCGCCCCGCCGTCAAACCCATCCAAAACCGCTGGGTCATGCTCACGCCCGAGGGCTTCGACTATACGCCTCCCAAAACGGCGGTCCGCCAGCGTCAGCTCATCGAGGCACTACAGTGCGGCCCGGTCACAACGCGCGACCTCAACCTGCTCTACAACAGCATGTCGGCGACCATCAAGGCGCTCGAAAAAGCGTGGTGTCGTCGTGGTGGAGGAGCGTCGCGCCTGGCGTGGCTGCAGCGAGCAGACCACGCTGTCCTCGGCAAGCGGTAAGGCACCAGTCGCGCTCACGAACGGCCAGCAGCAGGCGCTCGCGCAGATTGAGCGCGCTCGTCTGGACGCTCATGGCGACGTGGTGTTGGTCGACGGCGTCACCGGCTCCGGCAAAACCGAGGTTTACCTCTCGGCGATTGAGCGCGTGCTGGTGGCCGGCCGTTCGGCCTGCGTGCTGGTGCCCGAGATCTCGCTGACGGCCCAGACTGTCGGCCGCTTCCGCTCGCGCTTTGGCGAGACGGTCGCCGTGTTCCATTCGCGTCTTTCTGCGGGCGAGCGCCTGGACCAGTGGGATATGGTTGCCAGCGGTGCGGCCCGCGTGGTCGTCGGCGCCCGCTCGGCGCTCTTTTGCCCGCTCAGCGACCCGGGCCTCATCATCATCGACGAGGAGCACGAGACCAGTTACAAGCAGGGTTCCAGCCCGCGCTACCATGCGCGCGAAGTGGCGGCCGAGATGGCGCGTCGCTATCGCTGCCCGCTCGTGCTGGGCTCGGCCACGCCTTCTGCTGAGGCCCTCGACCGCTGCCGCCGTGGCACGTATAACGGTGCCACCTGGACGCGCGTCGAGATGCCCGAGCGCCCGGGACACGCCGTGCTGCCCACGGTCCGTATTGCAGACCTGCGCCGGGAGTTCTCGCACGGCAGCCGCTCCATGTTCTCAAAACCCTTGATGGAGGGCTTGGAGCGTGTGGTCGAGCGCCGCGAGAAGGCCGTGCTGCTGCATAACCGCCGTGGCTTTGCGCCGTTCCTGATGTGCCGCGAGTGCGGCTGCGTCCCCACCTGCAACCACTGCTCCACCGCGCTTACGTATCACGAGCGCACGCACACGCTGCAGTGCCACACCTGCGGTTCGTCTTGGCGCGTGCAGCCGTATCCCGCGCCCACGAGCCGTTGCCCCAAATGTGGCAGTCGCTACCTGGCAAAAAATGGGCCTGGGCACGCAGCAGATTGAGGACGCACTGCACCAGATGCTTCCCGAGGATGTCGCCATTATTCGCATGGATGCCGATTCCACGCGCGGCAAGGATGCGCACAAAAAGCTGCTCGAGCAGTTCGATGCTGCCGATTGCGCGGTGCTGCTGGGCACCCAAATGATCGCAAAGGGCCTCGACTTTCCCGAGGTCACGCTCGTGGGCGTGGTCAATGCCGACTTTGCCCTCAAGCTGCCGGACTTCCGCGCAGGGGAGCGCGCCTACGACCTGCTGGAACAGGTTGCAGGCCGTGCCGGTCGCGGCGATCGTCCCGGCGAGGTGATCATCCAGACCTATCTGCCCGAGGATCCGGTCATTCGCGCCGTCGTCGAGCACGACCGCTCGATCTTTACCGACTACGACCTGGACCAGCGCCGCGACGCGCTGTACCCGCCGTTTGTTCGCCTGGTCAACATCTTGGTGTGGTCGGCGAACCGAGACGACGCGCAGGACTACATCGGGCGCATTGCAAAGCTTCTTAAGCGACGCTGGCATGCCGCAGCGCCCGACTTTTTACGGGCGGGGAGTGCTGTGCCGCAGGTGCTGGGCCCGGCTTCGTGTGTAATCGAGAGAGCCAAGGACCGTTACCGCTTCCATCTGCTTGTGAAGTCGCCCGTGGGGTACCATGTCTCTGATGATGTCGACGCCTGCCTCAAAGAGGTGGGCTCTGTGCGCGGCGTGAGCGTGAGCGTTGACGTCGACGCCTATGATTTGATGTAACAACTCGAAAGGATGGCCATGGAAGCCAACGGAATCGTACTGTCGCCCGACCCTCGTCTGCGCCAGGAGTGCGCCGTCATCGAGGAGATCACCCCGGCGATCGAGGCGCTTGCCGAGAAGATGAAGAAGATGATGTTCGAGAACGGCGGTTGCGGCCTGGCTGCCCCGCAGATCGGCGAGCTCATTCAGCTTGTCACCATCGACTGCGACTACAGCGACAAGAACGACTACGATCCGTACGTGCTCATCAATCCCGTCATTGTTGAGCAGAGCGACCATCTGGTGCCCTTTAGCGAGGGTTGCCTTTCCATTCCTGGCATTAGCTGCGAGATCGAGCGCCCCGATCATGTCGTCGTCGAGGCGTACGACCTGGATGCCAACCTGATTCGCTACGAGGCCTCGGGTGACCTGTTCTGCGTGTGCCTGCAGCACGAGATCGATCACCTGCACGGCAACACCATGTTCGAGCGACTGAAGCCCATGCAGAGGATCAAGGCAGTCAAGGAGTACCAGGACGCCCTGGCCCGCGGCGCTCGACCGGGTGAGACGGAGTAGGTCCCACCGTCCCCGGTGCTGAGCGCCCACATATCATCCCGTGCTCAAACATTCTCGATTTGCTGCGAAACTGCGCGCGGGACGATATGTGGGCGCTCAGCACCGGGGACTGCGTTGTTCTGGCTCGGTTCGCCCGGGTGCCGTTGGGCCAGGGAGGGGCGTCTTCGCTGATAGTCTTTGTTGAGAGGGAGCTGCTTTTATTGCGGCTCTTTCTTTGGTTTTGGGTATATTTGTTTTTGTTGGACTGTTCTGGCGGCTGGGTGCGTTTGCGACCTGGAGCGCTTCTTTTGTAGCCGTCTCGGCTCGTTATTGAGAGGAGACTAACTTTTATGCGTATTGTGTTTATGGGTACGCCTGATTTTGCTGTGCCTTCGCTGGTTTCGCTTGTTGAGGCTGGTAACGAGATTGCGCTTGTTGTTACTCGTCCTGATGCTGTTCGTGGGCGTGGTAAAAAGTTGGAGCCGTCTCCTGTTAAGGCTAAGGCGCTTGAGCTGGGGTTGCCGGTCGTTGAGGCCAATCGTATGACGCCGGAGGTAGTTGAGGCGCTCCAGGCTGCAGATGCCGATATTTTCTGTGTGGCTGCCTATGGCTGCATTTTGCCCGATGAGGTGCTGCAAATGGCGCCGCTTGGTATTGTGAATGTTCATGCTTCGCTGCTGCCTCGTTGGCGTGGCGCCGCTCCTATTCAGCGTGCGATTCTCGCTGGTGACGAGATTGCTGGCGTTTCTATCATGCGCATTGGGCATGGTGTGGATACTGGTGCTTATTGTGCTCAGGCTTCCACGCCTGTTGCCGGTAAGCATGCCGAGGCGCTCACGATGGAGCTTGGCGAGCTTGGCGGCAAACTGCTTGCTGATACGCTTCCGTCGCTTGCCGATTGCTCGGCTGTTTGGACTGAGCAGGATGAGTCGCTTGTGACCCATGCTGCCAAGATTTCCAAACAGGAGATGCGCCTGGATCCGCAGATGGCGGCGCTTGATTGCGTGCGTCATGTGCTGGCCTCATCCGATACCGCTCCCGCTCGTTGCGTGATTGCCGGCAAGACCGTGCGTGTGCTCGATGCTGCGCTGACCGATGTTTCGCTTGGCAAGGGCGGCGTTGACGTTAAGAATAAGCGTGTTTTCCTTGGCCTTTCCGATGGTGCGGTTGAACTGCTCGAGGTTAAGCCCGATGGCAAGCGTGCCATGGCCGCTTCTGCTTGGGCTGCTGGGCTGCAAGGCGCCGATCTTATCTGGGGTGGTTTGTCATGAGCAAGCTGTCTCCCGCGCGCAAGCTTGCGCTCGATGTGCTGATGGAGGCCGATCGCCGCGGTATGTATGCGCGCGACGTGCTGTCCTCTCGCGCATCTGCCAAGGCTATTGACCAGCGCGATTCCGCTTTTGCCGCTCGTTTGGCACTGGGCGTTGCGGCTACCCAGGGTATTTTGGACGAGCTGCTCGATCAGTTTCTCGATAAGCCTAAAAAGGTTGCGCCGCGTGTTCGCATGGCACTTCGTATCTCGGCCTTCGAGATGCTCTATCTGCATACGCCTGGCCGCGTTGCGGTGAGTCAGGGCGTTGAGCTGGTGCGCAGCGGAGCTAAGTCCGCCGCTGGGTTGGCCAATGCCGTGCTGCATAAGGTCGCGGACAACGTTGAGGACTTTGCCACTGCGTCCGATGTAGATGAGTCTGAGCGACGCTTGGTTCGTCTGTCGCGCCTGATGGGTCTGCCGCGTTGGCTGTGCGCTCGTATTATGGCTTCGTTTGACACACCGGAGGGCGCGCTTAGCTTTGCCGGTAATCTGGCCCCCGCGCCGCTGGCCCTGCATAAGAACGCCTTTGCGACCAAGCCCGATCCGTATATCTCGCAGCTCGTCGCGCCTGTCTTCCCGGGCTGCCATGCCCCGGTTGATGCCCAGGTTACCGTTGCTTCGGGTGTGTTTGAGCGTGCTGCCGCGGTGGCATCTGATCTCAACGCGCAGCTTATCGCCACAGCTGCCACGCGCCCTGGAAGCTGCCTTGAGATTGGTGCCGGTCGTGGCACCAAGACCTATGTGATGATGTGCCAGGCCAAGCGTGCAGGCTATGAGCGTCAGCATACGGCGCTCGATCTGCATGATCGCAAGTGCGATCTGAATCTCGCTCGCCTGCATAAGGCCGGTATTCAGGGCGTTCGTACGGTTTCGGGTGATGCCTGCGAGCTTGATGAGGTGCTCACATCGTTTGATGCCATGCTTGGCGAGCCAGTTAAGTTCGACACGGTTTTTATCGATGCGCCGTGCTCGGGCACCGGCACTATGCGCCGTCATCCCGAGATCCCGTGGCGACTGACCGAAAAGGATGTGGCGATTGAGCTGCCCAAACTGCAGCTGACGATGCTCAAGGAAGCCGCCGCGCGCGTGGCTGCCGGCGGCGAGCTCATCTATGCGACGTGCTCGGTCTTCGACGAGGAGAACACGCAGGTGGTGGATGCTTTCCTGAACTCTCCCGAGGGCACCGGCTTTAGCGTGGCGCCGCTTTCCGAAGCGCAGATTCTGCAACTCCCCGAGTTCGATCAGGCCAAGAAGCTCGTTTCCGTACGCCAGAACGATCGAGGCCTCTTCCAAAGCGTGCCGGTAAACGCCGATTCCTACGACGGCCACTTCTGCGCCAGGCTGGTCCACAAGTAACGACTAAGTTGCGGTGAAATAGGGATTGAAAAGCCGCTTCTGTCCGCCAAACAGTCCTTATTTCACCGCAACTCACAAGGAAACCTGGGTAGCTTGATTAGCTACCCATAGAGCAAAGAAATAGCCCCGCGATCGGCGTTGATCGCGGGGCCGCGTTGTTTCTAGTGGCTGTGCGGGCAGTTGGCGCAGCAGCCGCTCGTGGCGCTGGTGCTGGAGCCGCCGCTTCGCTGGTCGGTGTTGTAGAAACCGCTGCCCTCAAATTTTATGCCGCTGGCTGAGAACGTCTTGGCCGCCGGGGCACCGCAGCTGGGGCACACGACCTCGGGGGTCTCGGACATGGGATGCTCAACCTCAAACACGTTGCCGCAGCTCGAGCACTTGTAATCGTAGCGCGCCATAAATACTTCCTTTTCAGCACAAAGCGGGCAGATTACTCTGCCCGCAAAAAATTTCAAACGTCTGTAACTGTACCCTATATCGGGGGTTTTATCACGCTTCGCCCCAGAATCTATGGTTGTTGCGCAGGAGTCGCGCGGTTTTGCCCTCGGCGGCTGCAATGTCCGCCTCGTCAGCCTGCCAGGTCCAGTTGCCCGTGGCCACGCCCGGCACGTTCATGCGTGCGTCGTCGCCCAGCCCCAGCACGTCCTGCAGCGGCATCATCACCAGGGGAGCGTCGCTTGCTAGCGCGTCGCTCATCAGCTTGGCCGCCACCTCAACACCGCTCGGTTCATCGCCGCCCGCAAAAGAACGCGTACACCAGCCGGCGAGCGTCGACGTGTCGTGCGTCGAGGTGTACAGAATCTTGCCGGGCGTGGGATGCACACCGCAACGAACGTCGTAGTCGCTAAACTCCAGCACGTCCATGCCGGGGAAACCGCAGGTCGATGCCATGGCGCGAACACCGGGCGTCAGATAGCCCAAGTCCTCAGCGATAAAGTTGAGCGGACCCAGCTCGTCATAAGCGGTCTGGAACAGGTCCTTGCCCGGTCCCGCCAACCAGCGACCTTCGGCGCAAGCCTTGCCTGCGGGGATACTAAAGTAACTGTGGAACCCCAGAAAGTGATCCAGACGCACGCGGTCGTAGAGCGAGAACGCGCGGCGCAGACGATCCATCCACCAGCTATAGCCGTTCTGCTTCATGTGGTCCCAGCGGAACGTCGGGTTGCCCCATACCTGACCCTCGGGCGCAAAGTTGTCGGGCGGCGCGCCGGAAATCTCAATCGCCTTGCCGGTATCGGACAGCCAGAAGTTCTCGGGTTCGCTCCACGCGTCTGCCGAATCGTCGGACACGTACATAGGAATGTCGCCGATAACCTCGATACCCTTCTTGTGCGCGTAGTTCATGAGCTCGCACCAGGCCAGGTCAAAGCGGTACTGCATGTACGCCTGAAGCTCGGCCTCGTTGTGGAAGCGCTTGTCGTCGATTAGATGCTCGTTGTAGCGAGCGACATCTGCCGGCCAATTGTGGCGCGACTCGCCCTCAAAGTACTTTTTGACGGCCATATAGACGCAGTATTTCTCGAGCCAATCGGCATTGCGATGTTTAAACGCTGTGTACAGCGGGTCGGCATCCTCGCCGCCGCGGGCCTTCCAGGTCTCAAAGTCGGCGGCCAGCTCCTCGTGGCTCTCGGGTAGCAGGTCGATATTGCCTGCAAAGGCCGAAGGACCGGCGTATGGGGAGCGGAAGAAGTCCGTGGGGTTGACGGGGAGAACCTGCCAGTAGCGCATGCCCATGGCGGCCAGATGGTCGATAAAGCGACGCGTGGGCGCACCGATCGTACCGGGCTTGCCGTCGTCGGTCGGCACCGATGTGATATGGCACACAACACCCGCACCGTGATCGAGCGGCTCCTGCAGGCGCTGCTCGGCATGGTGATAGATGATCGACGAGCCCAGCGGATACAGATCGAGCGTGACCGTACCGTTATGGATCTCACACTCGTGACCGCTGATCACGTCACTCGCGCATTCGCCGAGCGCCGGGATCGTCACGCGATGCGAATTGCGCAGGCTGCGGTTGATGATGACGGTCGCGGACTCGCCGTCTTTACCGGTACGGTTGTAGGCCAGCACCTCGTCATTGAGCGCGAAGGCCTTGATCTCACCGTCGATCATAAACGGCAGCGCGCGGCGCACGGCCGAGGCATTCTTGACGATCGCAAACGTATCGAAGTCGTGTAGGTTTTCCTTGGTCGGCATGGTGCGGCGGTTGCCCGGATCGGTGAGGCCCTCCAGGCCGTACTCATCGCCATAATAGATCGAGGGCACGCCCGGGAACGTCATCTGCATGAGCGTCGCCAGCCAAAAGCGGCTCTTGGCCAGGCCCATGGAGTTCTCGTCCAGGCGCCATTTGCTGCGCTCACTCTCGGGCAGCTGCGACTCGTCGGGGCCACCGCCGAGCACCGAGATAATGCGCGGGCGGTCGTGGCTCGACAGCAGATTGAGCGCGCAGGATAATGCCTCGCGCGGGTAGTTCTCGCGCAGGGTCTCGATATCCTCGGCTGCTTGGTAGGCGTTTTTGTAGCCCATCAAAAAGCCGATGACCATGTCGCGGAAGGGGTAATCCATGGCCGAGTCGAGCTCGGAGCCTTGTAGATAGCGACGCAGATGGCCGTAGCTGATCTTGTTGGAGGCATCTTCCCAGACCTCGCCGAGCAGCAGCGCGTCGGGCTTCTCGGCGAGCACGGCCTTTTTGATCTCGGTCAGGAAGTCATCGGAAAGCTCGTCGGCCACATCGAGGCGCCAGCCATGGGCACCGGCGCGCAGCCATTTGCGGATGATACCGTCCTTGCCCAGAATCCGCTCGCGTACCAGTTCGGAGCTCTCATTGATGGCGGGCATATTGCCCACGCCCCACCAGCAGTCGTACGAGCCGTCCTCGTGGAAATAAAACGCATCACGCCACGGAGAGTCCTCGCTCTGCCACGCGCCGACACCGGGATAGTTGCCGTAGCGGTTAAAGTAGATCGAATCGTCGCCCGTGTGGTTGAACACACCGTCCAGAATGATGGAAATGCCCAGCTTCTCGGCCGCCTCGCACAGCTCAGTAAAGTCCTGCTCGGTGCCCAGAATCGAATCGATCTTGGTGTAATCGGCGGTGTCGTAGCGGTGGTTGCTCGCGGCTTCAAAAATGGGGTTGAGGTAGATGGCTGTAAAGCCCAGTTCGGCGATGCGAGGCAGGTCATTCTGGATACCCTTGAGCGAGCCGCCGTAAAAATCCCAGGTCTTGATGGAGCCGTCTTCGGCACGCTCGTACTCGGGCGGTTCGTTCCAGTCCTCGACCATGCGGCGCTGGATTCCGTTGCGCGGTTTTTCAACTTCGGCCAGCGTTCGCTCGCGCCAGTTTTCGTCGCGGGCATAGCGGTCGGGGAAGATCTGGTAGACCATGCCCCGCTCGTACCAGGTGGGACGGTTCTCGCGATGCTTGTAGACGGTAATCTGGAACGACGGGACCTCGGCGTAATCGTAGGTCACACCCTCGCCACCGGTGCGACCCTGCGGTGCACCCAAGCGGACCTCGGGCTGGCCCTCGATGTTGCAGATAAAGCTGTACCAAATAAGACAGGGCTCGGTGCACTCAAGCTCTACGGTAAATATGCCGTCGCCCTCGTGCGTCATGGGATACAGAGACTCACCGATTTCATCGACCCAGGTACGCAGGGTAAGCGTTGCCTGGTTGGGGTCGGCATCCTCCAAAATCACCGATAGCGAAACGGAAGTTCCAGTGGTCACAGCGCCAAACGGAGTACGAAACTGCGGCAGACGGCTGTTGTGAATCAATCTCATAATACGGTCCAGTTCAATAGAATCACGGCCTGCGGGCCATGGGCTTTACGCACAGGATGTAAGTATATCTGTTGTACACAGGCTGTATAAACAACATCCGTTTACCATCGGCGAACGGTTGTCCTAGAAAATCGTTTTACCAACTACCTACAGAGAAGGGGCGCCCGGTTGGAGCGCCCCTTGCATAGGGTTTGATTAGGTTTTGGATCGTCTGTGGGCTAGCGGCGCTTGCGGGTGGCCGTTGCCTTGCGGACGGACGTCTTCTTGGACGGGGCCTTTTTCTCTGCCGGAGCGGCGGGGGAGACCGGGGTCTCCTTGGCAGGCTCGGGCTTAGTCTCTGCCTTCGGTGCGGCCTTGACCTCAGCAGCCTTCGGCGCCGGCTTAGTCTTTACCTCGGCCTTGGGCTCCTCTTTGGCAGCAGCTGGCTTAGTCTCTGCCTTGGGAGTCGTGGTCTTTGCCGTGGTCTTCTTGGCCGTCGTCGTGCGCTTTCGCGTGGTGGTCTTGGCGGCGGGCTTGGTCTCGACGGTTACCTCCGCCTTGGACTCTGCAGGCGTCTCCTCGACCTTGGCTGCCGGCTTTGCGGCTGACTTGGTCGTGGCGGCCTTCGTGGTCGTCAACTTCGTTGCCGTGGTCTTCTTGGCTGCCGTTGTCTTCTTGGCAGCAGTCTTTGCCGGAGCCTTGGTGGCCGGCTTGGCCTTAGCGACCTCGGCCTTTACCTCGGGAGCAGCCTCGGCTTCGGCGGCCTTCTTGGCAGCGGCGGTCGTGCGCTTGCGCGTGGTCGTTGCCTTGGCAGCCGTTGTTTTAGTCGCGGCAGACTTGGTCGTCGTAACCTTCTTAGTGGTCGTCTTGCGGGTCGTGGTCTTCTTAGCTGCGGGCTTTGCAGCGGGCTTGACCTCAGCCTTTGCTTCAGGAGCAACCTCAGCCTTCACCTCAGGCTCGGCCTTTGCGGGCTCAGCTTCAACCGGCTTCTCCTCGGCCTTGGACTCCGGCTCAGCAACAGCCTCAGGCTCGTCGACAACAGCCGCCGGCCTCTCAATCTCCGGATGCATAAAGAAATACAGGTCCAGATACTTGTCGGCCGAGCGCGTCCAGCTAAAGTCCTGGCTCATGGCCTGCGTTACCAGCTGGTTCCAGGCGTCGCGGTTATCCCAGAACAGACGCGCCGCGCGGAACACGGCGTCACCCATCTCGTCGCCGTTAAAGTTACTAAACGAGAAGCCCGTACCCTCGCCGGTAAACTCGTTGTACGGGATCACAGTGTCCTTCAGGCCACCGGTCTCGCGCACGATGGGCAGGGTACCGTAGCGCATGGCGATGATCTGCGACAGGCCGCAGGGCTCAAACTTCGAAGGCATTAGGAACATGTCGGCGGCGGCATACATGCGCTGCGACAGCGCGGGATCGAACTCGATGCGCACGGCCATGGTGCCGGGGTACTTGTCCTGGAAGTAACGTAGGCCGTCCTCATAGTCGCGGTCGCCGGTGCCCAGCACCGCTACCTGCACGCCGCCGGCCAAAATACGGTCGAGCGCGTACATGACCAGGTCCATGCCCTTTTGGCGCGTCAGGCGCGTGACCATCACCATAAGCGGGCGGTCGTCGCGAACCTCGAGCCCCAGCTCCTCCTGCAGCTTGGCCTTGCACACGGCCTTGCCCGCACGGTCTTCAACTGTGTAGTTGGCGGCAATGCGCTTGTCGGTCGCCGGGTCAAAGCCTGCCACATCAATGCCATTAAGGATGCCCTGCAGCGCGTACGAACGCTCACGCAGCACACCGTCCAGGCCCTCACCAAACTCGGGCGTCTGGATTTCGTTGGCATAGGTGGGGCTCACCGTGGTGATGGCGTCGGCATAGCGCAGCGCGCCCAGCATGTAGTTGACGCTGCAGGCGTCGCAACGCAGCTGCGAGGCGGCCGCGGGAATATGCGCCACACCCAGGATGTCCTCCATCACGGTGTCGCTAAACTGGCCCTGGAACGCCACGTTGTGGATCGAGAACACGGTCTTGACGCGGTCATACAGCGGCAGGCCCTGGTAGAACTCGCGCAAGAACACGGGCGCCAGTGCCGTCTGCCAGTCGTTGCAGTGCAGGATGTCGCACTCAAAGCCGGCCGGCAGGTGCTGCAGGCTCTCGGTGATGGCCTTGGAGAAGAACGCAAAACGCTCGCCGTCGTCAAAGAAGCCGTACGGATAGTCGCGCGCAAAGTAGCGCTCGTTGTCGATGAACATATAGGTGACGCCGTCGTGCTCGAGCTTCTCGAGACCGCAGTACTCGTTGCGCCAGCCCAGGCTGACGTAAAAATCGGAGAAGTGTTCCATCTGCGCCTTGTACTCGTCCTTGATGGTGGCGTACTTGGGCACCATCACGATGACTTCGGCGCCGGCGCGCACGAGTGCCGCAGGCAGCGAGCCCGCCACGTCACCCAGGCCACCGGTCTTGACAAACGGTGCGCACTCGGCCGAGGCAAACACGATCTGCATCTTTTTGCTGGAATCTGCCATATTGTCTCCCATGTTGCAATTCGAGAATAGCCGCCTGGCGCTAACCGGGCGGCTATTCTACATGTTACGAGCGATGTTGCGGTGCCAACGTTAACGTACGATGGTGGTGTCAGAAGTTAACGGAGCCTTGCCCAGCACCAGGATGTTCTCGGGCGTGCCGCGAAGCTCGGTGTTGGTGGGGACCACGTTGTTCTTGTCCAGGATGGCGTTCTCAACGCGTGCGCCGCTCTTGATGATGCAGCTCTGGTTGATGATCGAGTTGGTCACCGAAGCGCCCTCCTCGACCACTACGCCGCGTGACAGGATCGAATTGCGCACGGTGCCCTTGATGATGCAGCCGGCCGAGATGATCGAGTTGCAGGCGTGACTGCCGGTCGCATAGCGCGAAGGCGGCACGTCGTGAGCCTTGGTCAGGATTGGGCGCTTGGGGTCAAAGACCTGATCGGCCACGGTCTGGTCGAGCAGGTCCATGCTGCGGCGATACAGCGACTTCTCGCTAAACACGCCCACGACCTCGCCCTTGTACTCGTAGCTGCACACGTCGATGTTGCCAAAGTCGCCCTGGAGTGCCTCGAGCAGGTCCAGATAGTCGGCGGCCTGGTAGTGGTCGATAATCTCGAGCAGCGTCTCGCGGTTGACGATGCAGCAGTCCATAGAGGCGTTGTCGCCGTACACGACGCCGGCGCTCACGCCCGTCAGGCGGCCGTTCTCGTTAATCTCAAGTTTGGTCTCGTCATCGACATTGCGCGTGGCCTTGCAGTACACCACGGTCATCTGGGCACCGGAGTTCTCGTGCGCCTCGATGATGGTGTTGAGGTCCATGTTAAAGATGATGTTGGTGCCCATCATCACGACATAGGGCTTCTCCGAGCGCTGGAACAGCGTCTTGTTGGAGATGATGTCGCGCAGCAGGAAGCGCATGCCGCCCTTGGTGGTGCCATATGCGTTGCCGGGCACCATGAACAGGCCGCCCTTCTTGCGGTCCAGGCCCCAGTCCTTGCCAGAGCCCACGTGGTCGATCAGCGAGCGGTAGTTGCCCGGCATGACGACACCGACGGTCTTAATGCCGGCATTCATCATGTTGGACAGCGGGAAGTCGATCAGGCGGTAGCGGCCCAAAAACGGAACGGACGCGATGGGGCGGTCCTTGAGAAGGACGCTGCCGTAGGTCGAAGAGTAGTTAGCGGTGATATAACCGATGGCCTTGCGATTGATCATCGGATCATTCCCCCTTCCCGATAACGACGTCATTTCCAACGACGGCCGTATCCTTGGTGGTATCGACAGAGCCGAGCTTCACGCCCTCTTCGACCGTGGAGTTCTCGCCCAAAATAGCGCGGCAGATGTGCGCGCCGCTCTTAACGTGCGCACCCGGCAGCAGCACGGAGTCCTCGACCACGGCGCGCTCCTCGATGATGACATCGGTCGAAAGGATCGAGTGGCGAGCGGTGCCGTAGATCTTGCAGCCGTTGGAGACCAGGCAGTCGTCCAGGCGGCCGTCAGGGCCAATGTAGTGCGGCGGACGCGTGGTGATGTTGGACATGATAGGGAAGTTCTTGTCAAACAGATCAAACTCGGGGTTGTTGCCCAGAAGATCCATCGAGGTCTCGTGGAAGCTGGCGATGGTGCCGACGTCCTTCCAAAAGCCGTGGAACTCGTAGCTGTACAGGCGCTTGTCCTCGCCGAGCAGCTTGGGGATGATGTCCTTGCCAAAGTCGTGGCTCGAGCGCTGGTCCAGAGCGTCCTCCTCGAGCGCCTCGATCAGCACGTCGGCCGAGAAGATGTAGATGCCCATGGACGCGAGGTTCGAATCGGGCTTATCGGGCTTCTCGGTGAACTTGGTGATGCGGCCGTCCTCGGGGTCGGTGGTCAGGATGCCAAAGCGGCTGGCCTCCTCCCACGGCACGGGCATAACGCTCACCGTGAGGTCGGCGTTATTCTCAATGTGCGTCTTGAGCATCTTGCGGTAGTCCATGCGATACAGGTGGTCGCCCGAAAGAATCAGGACGTACTTGGGGTCGTTGGCCTTGATGTAGTCGAGGTTCTGCGTAATGGCGTCGGCCGTGCCCGCATACCAGGCGCCACCGGTCTGCGTCTCGTACGGCGGAAGGATCGACACGCCGCCGTCGCGGCTGTCCAGGTCCCAAGCCTCGCCGGAGCCAACGTAGGCATGCAGCAGGTAGGGGCGATACTGCGTCAGAACGCCCACCGTGTCGATGCCCGAGTTGGAGCAGTTGGACAGCGAAAAGTCGATAATGCGGAACTTGCCACCAAAGCTAACCGCCGGCTTAGCGATCTTTTGGGTGAGTGCCCCCAATCGGCTGCCCTGTCCTCCTGCGAGGAGCATCGCGATGCATTCTTTCTTACTCATCGATTTCTCCTTCTGTCATCGATGTTCCTAAACCCATTAGCGACGGGCGCGGCGCAACGTCACGACCGTCGAGTAATGCCGTGCTGGCATAGGGGAGCTCGCGCGCCTTTAAGCGTGCCAGATCTCGTCGCGGTACTCGCGAATGGTGCGGTCGCTCGAGAACCAGCCGGAGGAGGCGGTGTTGAGCAGGGCCTTGCGGTTCCAGGTCTCCTGGTCGCCATAGCTGCCGGTGAGCGCCTCCCACGCATCCACGTAGCTGCGGAAGTCTGCCATGACCAGGTCGGGGTCGTTGTTGTTCATGAGCTCGTTGTAGATGCTCTCAAAGTTGCCCGAAAGACCCGCGAAGGTGTTGTCCTTGAGCTCGTACATCACGCGGCCCAGACGGTCGCGATCGTTGTTGAGCGTATCCCACGCAAAGTAGCTGTTCGATGCCCAGAGCTGCTCGACCTCGGGAGCGGTCAGGCCAAAGATGGCCTCGTTCTCGCGGCCGGCCAGGTCGGCGATCTCGATGTTGGCGCCGTCGAGGGTGCCCAGCGTAATGGCGCCGTTCATCATGAGCTTCATGTTGGACGTGCCCGAGGCCTCCTTGCCGGCCGTGGAGATCTGCTCCGAAATCTCGGCGGCGGGGTAGATGAGCTGGGCGTTGCTCACGCGGAAGTTGGGGATAAAGCAGACCTTCATGACCTCGTTGACGCGCGGGTCATTGTTGATGACGTCGGCCACGGAGTTAATGAGGCGGATGGTCTCCTTGGCAAAGGTGTAGCTCGAGGCGGCCTTGCCGCTAAAGATGAAGGTCGTCGGCGTCACGTGGAAGTTGGGATCCGCGATGCGACGGTTGTAGATGTCCATCACCTTCATGATGTTCATGAGCTGGCGCTTGTAGGCGTGGAAGCGCTTCACCTGAACATCGAAGACGGTGTTGGGGTCGATGACCAGACCGGTCTCGGCCTTAACGTAGGCGGCCAGGCGCTCCTTGTTGGCGCGCTTGGAGGCACCCACGGCCTTCAGGAACTCGGTGTCGTCCTTAAACTCTTTGAGCTTTTCCAGCTCAAAGGCGTCCTTGAGCCAGCCATCGCCAATGGCCTCGGTCACGAGCTTGGCGTAGGTGGGGTTGGCCTCGGCAAAGAAGCGACGGTGCGAGATACCGTTGGTCTTGTTGTTGAACTTCTCGGGCGTGAGGGCATAGAAGTCCTTGAGCACGATGTTCTTGATGATGTCGGAGTGGATCTTTGCCACGCCGTTGACGCTATGGCTGCAGATCACGGACAGGTTGGCCATGCGGATCTCGCCGTCCCACAGAATGGCGGTCTGGCGCAGACGCTCCTGCCAGCCCTCCTGCGTGGTGTCGAACGACTCGTGCCAACGACGGCTGATCTCGTCGATGATCTGGTACACGCGGGGGAGGAGCTTGGAGAACGTGCCGATGGGCCACTTCTCCAGGGCCTCGGGCAGGATGGTGTGGTTGGTGTAGCTCACGACCTGCGTCACGATGTTCCAGGCGTCGTCCCACTCGAGCTTCTTCTCGTCGATGAGGATGCGCATAAGCTCGGGACCGCACATGGCGGGGTGGGTATCGTTGGTGTGGATGGCAACAAACTGCGGCAGCAGCTCCCAGTTCTCGTCGTGCTCCTTCTCAAAGGTGTCGAGCAGGCTGTAGATGCCTGCCGAAACAAACAGGTACTCCTGCTTCAGGCGCAGCAGACGGCCGTGCTCGCCGGCGTCGTTGGGGTAGAGGATAGCGCTGATGGCCTCGGCCTCGGCGCGCTCGGCATCGGCCAGGGCGTAGTCGCCGCGGTTAAAGGCCTCAAGGTCAAAGTGCTCCTCGACCGGCTCGGCAGCCCAGACGCGCAGCTTGTTGACAGTCTCGCCGGCATAGCCCACCACGGGGATGTCATAAGGGACGGCCAGGATGTCCTGCGTGTCCACCGTGCGGTAGAACGTGCGACCGTTCTCCTCAAAGCCCTCGACATGGCCACCAAACTTGATGGTCACGGCCTTGTCCTGACGACGGACTTCCCAGGGATAGCCGTGGGTGAGCCACTCGTCGGTGGCCTCGACCTGACTGCCATTGACGATCTCCTGCTTAAACAGGCCGTAGCGGTAGCGCATGCCGTTGCCGTAGCCGGCAATGCCCTCGGCTGCCATGGAATCCAGGAAGCATGCGGCCAGACGGCCCAGGCCACCGTTGCCCAGCGCCGGATCGGGCTCCTGGTTCTCGATGACGGACAGGTCGAAGCCCATGTCGTCGAGCGCCTCGGCGACCATGTCGCGCACGCCAAAGTTGAGCAGGTAGTTGTCGAGCAGGCGGCCGATCAAAAACTCGATCGAGAAGTAGTACACGCGCTTCTTGCCCTCGGCGGTGACGCGGGCGTCGCTCTTGGTGGCAACGGTGCGCGCCTTCTCGGCCACGAGCTTGGCCAGGGCGTTAAAGCGGTCGAGGTCGCTGGCGGCCTCGACGCTCTTGCCGCTGATGCTCATGACGGCATCGCGATAGAGCTCGGTAAACTCCTGCTTGTTGTCGAAGATCTTATTCATACGTTCCTTTCCCCCGGGGATGTTTCTCCCGGAACGGTTATGACTTGTATCCTACGCCCCGGCGGGGCGGGTAATTGCAGTGGTAACGCTTTTGTTACGCTTTCTTGGCAGGAGCCTTAACAGCAGCTGCCTTTGCCTTGGGAGCAGTCTTTTTATTGGTTGCCTTCTTGGCCTTGGGCTTAGCCGTAGCCTTGGCAGCGGGCTTGGCGGTCTTCGCCTTAACCGGAGCCTTCTTAGCAGCCGCGGCCTTGGGCTTCACCGAGGACGTGCGCTTACGCGCCGCCTTCCTGGGTTTCTCGACCACCGGCGGCTTGTAGCTACTGGGACCGCGGCGTTTAAGCACCACGCCTGCCAGGCCGGGCACCTTCATCTCGATGGAGTCCATCTGCCCGTTCCAGGGATAGGGCTCGCTCGAGCAGGTGTAGGGTTCATCGCCGGCGTATCCGCTGCCGCCAAACTCGGGACGGTCGGAGTCAAAGATGACCTCCCAGTCGCCCTCGCGCGGCACGCCCACACGGAAGCTCTCGTAGCTTGCCGGGTCAAAGTTGATCAGGATTACCAGATCGTCATCGACGTCCTCGCCCTGACGCACAAAGCTCACGATGGACTGCTTGGCGTTGTCCGCGTCGATCCAGGTAAAGCCGTCGTCGGTGTAGCCGCGCTCGTACAGGGCGGGCTCGGCGGTGTACAGGTGGTTGAGCGCCTTGATGAACGCCTGATGATGACGGTGGGTCTCGTACTCCTCGGTCAGGAACCACTGAATGGACTCGTAGTAGCGCCATTCAATAAACTGGCCGATCTCGTTGCCCATAAAGTTGAGCTTGGCACCGGGGTGCGTCATCTGGTAGAAAGCCAGCGTGCGCAGGCCGGCAAATTGGCGCCACCAGTCGCCCGGCATGCGGCCGATCAGCGAGCACTTGCCGTGCACGACCTCGTCGTGGCTCAGCGGGCAAATGAAGTTCTCGGTAAAGGCGTACATGATGGAGAACGTGAGCAGGCCGTGGTTGCCGGGACGCCACGGAAAATCGGTCTGCATGTAGTGCAGGGTGTCGTTCATCCAGCCCATATCCCACTTGTAGTGGAAGCCCAGGCCGCCGTCCTGCGGCGGATAGGTCACGAGCGGCCACGCGGTGGACTCCTCGGCCATCATCATCACGTCGGGGTAGTGCGCCTCCACAGCGCAGTTGACCTGGCGGATAAACGCACTGGCGTCCAGGTCCTCCTCGGTACCGTACTTGTTGAACTTCTTTTGGCCGGGATCGTCAATGCCAAAGTTGAGGTACAGCATGCTGGATACGCCGTCCATGCGAATACCGTCCACGTGGAAGTTCTCGAGCCAGTACAGCACGTTGGAGACCAGGAAGGAGCGGACCTCGCCGCGGGCGAAATCGAACTTATGCGTGCCCCAGTTGGGGTGAATCTCGTGCTCAAACAGCATGTGGCCGTTAAAGGTGGCAAGGCCGTGGGAGTCGGCGCAAAAACCGCCGGGCACCCAGTCCATGATCACGCCGATGCCTGCCTCGTGGCACGCATCGATAAAGTGCATGAGCTGCTGCGGGTTGCCGTAGCGCGACGTGGCGGCGTAGTAACCGGTCGTCTGGTAGCCCCAGGAGCCATCGAAGGGATGCTCCATAAGCGGCATGACCTCGATATGCGTATAGCCCATATCGCGGACGTAGTCCACGAGCTCCACCGACAGGTCGTCGTAGGTGTAAAACTCGCCGCGCTGTGCGGGGAAGGGATCCATGGGGCCGGGGTAGTTGCCGTACTCGTCCGGCTCGCCCTGTGGCGCGTCGCCGTGGCGCTTCCACGAGCCAATATGCACCTCGTAGATATTGAGCGGCTGCGACATGTGGTTGTGGCTGGCGCGGCGCTTGAGCCACGCGGCATCGTTCCACTGGTAGCCATCCAGGGTCCACAGTACGCTGGCGGTACCCGGAGGGCACTCGGCCTTAAAGGCATACGGATCGGCCTTGTAGAGTTTTTCGCCCTCGTTGGTCTCGATGAGGTATTTATAGAGCTGGCCCTGCTCTGCGCCAGGAATAAAGCCTTCCCAGATAGCGCTCGTGTGCACGGGCACCAACGGGTTGGCTTGTTCATCCCAATTGTTGAATTCACCGATAACGTGGACGCTCTTAACGTCGGGCGCCCAAACGCAAAAACGCCAGCCGCGCGTGCGTTGCTGCGTGTCGGGATGCGCGCCCATCTTTTCCCAGCTGCGCTCCCACGTACCGATGCCAAACAGATAGACATCGTCCTTGGTGAGCTCCGGTGCGTGCGGGGCGGCTTTACGGGTAGCGGGCTTTTTGGTTGCTGGCTTTAGCTTTGTATCGCTCACGTTTGATCCCATCATGACGCGGCAGCGTATTGCCTTGGTGACTAGATGCGAAAGGTCCAAGGCTGCACGAATCGAAGGGACGGCGAAGTTTCTGTGATTCGTTCCACCTCGCGTGCTCGGTGGAACTTTCGGCAAAAACTACGATAACACCTGTACGTTCGTTTTATGAACGAAAGCGGATTTGCGAGGGCGTTTAATCGGTAAGCGACATGTTTAGACCACTGGCAGAATTGCCGTGGTAAAACTCTTGACAGTTTTACCAATTTGGGTTTCAAAATTGTTTGTTTGACGTTTGGTAAAACGTTTTTAGCAGGTTGTTTACCCTTTGATATCGAAAGGCTTGTTTATGTCCCATACCGCCGCTCCCCAGGTTGCTTTTATTTTCGATTGCGATGGCACGCTGGTCAATAGCACCCCCGTTTGGGGCTATGCGCAGCCCGAGTTATTGCGCCGTCACGGTATCGACGTGACCGTGGATGACTTTGCCCAATTTGAGCACCTGTCGCTGGAGGATGAGTGCCAGGCCTACCACGACACGTGGGGCATTGGCGCGAATGGCGAGGAGCTGTATCGCGAGCTGGGTGAGATTTTGATTGATGGGTACTCTAAGGTGCCGCCGCGCGAGGGACTCATGGCTTTTTTGGAGCAGGCGAAGGCGGCGGGCATTGCCATGTGCGTGGCTACGTCCACGCCGGCCGAGCTGGTGCGGTCCGCGCTCGCTGGTGCCGGGCTCGACGCTTACATGGAGTTTGTTACCACGACGGGTGAGGCGGGACGCTCCAAACAATTCCCCGATGTGTACGAGCTGGCGCTGCAACGCCTGGAGGAACGCCACGGGCACAAGTTTGAGCGCACATGGGTGTTTGAGGACGCCGTCTTTGGCCTAAAGAGCTCTGGGGTCGCCGGCTTTAAGCGTGTAGGCATCTATGACCCGCATGGCCGTATGGAGCGCGACGAGGTTCGCGACAACTGCGATATCTTTATCGACAGCTATGAAGACCTGGATCTGACCCGCGTGCTTTCGTTTGAGGGATAGGCGAGGGCTGTGGCTTGCAAGGTATTAGTGGTCTGCGGCTCGCCCGTGGTGGCGAGCACGGATCTGTTGCGTAGGCTAGCGGGGGAGTGCGACCACGTTGTCGCCGTGGACCGCGGACTTGACGCGCTGCTGGGCGCGGGACTGGGCTGCGACGTGTATGTGGGGGATGCCGACACGGTGAGCGACGCTGGTCGCGCGTTGGTCGATGCCGCCACCGACTTTGAAGTTGAGCGCCACGACCCGTACAAGGACTATACCGATCTGGCGCTGGCGCTCTGTTCCGTCCGCCGCCGCTGGCCGGGTGCCGAAGTGGTTGCGACCTGCGCCACCGGTGGCCGCCCGGACATGGCGCTTTCCGTACTGGGCCTGCTAGCGGCCTACAAAGATGCCCCCGTCTGGATTGCCGAGGACGAGACCACGGCCCGCATTCTGCACGAAGGCGAATCCTGGACCATCGAAGGCGCCGAGGACAAGACGTTCTCCATCATCGCTATTTCCCCCAATACAGAGGTAAGCGAACACGGCCTAGAATGGGAACTAGATTACGCCCCACTGGGCTTGTTGGCCGACACGGGCATTAGCAACGTCGTCAGGTCAACAGCCACGATCCAAGTCCACCAAGGCATCGCAATCGGCTATTTGCTTGCGTGAGGGTTTTATCGGGCTGAATTAGCTAATTTTGGCAACGCCAAAAAGGGTATGTAAAATAATGGCTGGAAGATATTAAACGATTGGTTGGTTTCCGCTAACGTGATTCAGTTTAATCCAACCACTAACTTACAACCCGCTCGTATGCAAATCCAACCACATGCTTAACAACTTTGCTTTTTGATTAAAGGCCTGAAGTCAACCAGGCCTTGGCGGTAGAGTCCTTTCCCCGTCGAGTATTTTCGATCGCGCGCGGGGTCTTCCTCGACAAATTTGCACACACCCTTTGCTATGAGAGAGATGAGCCCTTCAAGCTTGATGACGCAATCGAACTCGCAGTCCTGTTGGCTTCCATGGCCGATTCCTTTATGCCCATAACTCGCGATAATCCCGCGCGCATCGCCCTGTACGCAAACCCCGATGGCTTTGTAGGGGCTATACGCTTCGCCCCTTCCTTCGATGACCGATGACCCCGCATGGATCACCGCGCAGCGAAGCTGGTAGAGATCCGATGCCGTAAAGATGCCTCGCTTCTCTATCGTCTCAAACCCCTCTTTTATCTCATCCGGGCGCTTCTCGCCCTTGCGTGCATTGGTCATTTTTCTTCCATCGTTTGGGAGTCCCAGGTACTCCTTGCACCATTTCCGGTAATCCGTCCCGCCGATGTTCGCGCATACGTCTGGAATGGTCACTACGAGAGTCAAAGCGGCGAGCAGCAGCCCTGCGTCGAAGGCGTTTTCGCACTCTTCCACAAGTCTGCAGGGCGTACGGCAGACGACGGTGGGGAACCCGTATTCGTTGTCGCTGCATTTTAAACACGCAGAGGGCATGGGCTCCCAATCGGCAATTGCTGTCATGCTCATAACACCTCCCTCGTTTCTGCGTCGATTCTCAGACCTGTCCTCGGTTCGATGAACTCGGCCACCATCTCGTCATCGCGGTCGGGCTCGGTCACGAAGAGCGGTCCCGGGACGTCGATGCGCGGGCCAATCGTCAGGCTGCTGCTCGCGATGATGCGATCGAGGCTCTGTCTACGGTGGAGCGTGCGGGTCCGTAGTGTGTCGAAAGAATAGCCCCGGCCCCGCATGTCAGTCTCGTTGATGAGCCTGTTGGCGCACTCGGAGTAGCCGTTCGAGATGCGGCTCGGGCAGCCTCAGTAGTGTAGGCGGGGCGTAACACATCGCGCACGTAGTTGGCGATACCCAAAATCTCGTTCACATAGTCGAACGTGGACTTCTCGGCCATGGTCGGTCCTCCTGGCAAAGACGATTTCAACTAGAGATTTTACAACTTCAATTAGTTGCTTCGCTTTAAATCAAACCATTGGCTTAGCAAAATTGGTAGGAGACTTTCTTCAATCAGAAAACTAACAGACCCAACCAGTTTTTTCCACATACCCACCAAAATTAGCTATAGAGACACGCCCCAGAAAAACCAGTAACTAAGACAATCAATCAAAATTCCCCCTTGCATCAAGCTAAACATTCCCCTATAGTATCATCCCTCGTCACGGGGGCGTAGCTCAGCTGGGAGAGCGCTTGACTGGCAGTCAAGAGGTCAGGGGGTTTCGATCCCCCCGTCGTCTCCACCCGAGCATTGAATGAGGCTCCAACGCAAGTTGGGGCCTTTTTTCAT
>ENA-OQES01000002-OQES01000002.1-human-gut-metagenome-genome-assembly--contig:-NODE-2-length-134769-cov-10.539928_pt1 | contig 134769 bp, 116 predicted proteins | sample MGYA00242798_ERZ504641 | MGnify/ENA primary metagenome ERZ504641 (study PRJEB26092, sample SAMD00036327) | human gut metagenome | host: Homo sapiens | study: EMG produced TPA metagenomics assembly of...
CGTGGCCGTGCTCGACGAGCTCGGGCTCTCCATGTCGGGCGCCATGAACATATTCCTCAGGGCGGTGGTCCGCGAGGGCGGCCTGCCCTTCGACGTCAGGCTGGGATCTTCGGGGAAGGCTGACGGGGAGGGCGCGGACCGCGATGGGCGGGGATAGCCCGATTATTTTCCGGTTCGGCGAACAGCCGATCGTGTCAAATTTGGTCTAACAGAGCCAAAAGAAAGCCCCAACAAGGGAGCCATCAACACCGCCGAGCGGTAGTCAAAAAATGAATTCAGCCCAGTAACCCTGTAGCGAGTTAACGAAGGAAGCCCCGTTCACCCGGAGCTTTTCCCATTGCGCGACTTCTGGCAAAGCCAGGTGAGCGCAAGGGAAAAGCATAGGGTGAACGGGGCCTCCGACGGAAAAGTTAAACCGCTACTTACGCCTTGTTGACGGAACCAAACTCCTCCATGAGCTCCTTGGTGCGGGCAACGATGTTGTCGCGACCAGGCTTGAGGAGCTTGCGGGGGTCAAAGCCCTTACCCTGCTGATCCTTGCCAGCCTCGATGTACTCGCGGACGCCCTTGGCGAAGACGAGCTGCAGGTCGGTGTTGACGTTGATCTTGGAGATGCCCAGGGAGATGGCCTTCTTGATCTGATCCTCGGGGATGCCGGTACCACCGTGCAGGACGAGGGGCAGGTCGCCAGTCTGAGCCTTGATCTCGCCCAGACGCTCGAAGGAAAGGCCGGCCCAGTCGGCGGGATACACGCCGTGGATGTTGCCGATGCCGCAGGCAAGGAAGTCGACGCCCAGGTCAGCAATCTGCTTGCACTCAGCAGGATCAGCGAGCTCGCCGCTGGAGGTCACGCCGTCCTCGGTGCCGCCGATGCCGCCGACCTCGGCCTCGATGGACATGCCCTTGGAGTGGGCAAGCTCAACGAGCTCCTTGGTACGGTCGAGGTTAAGCTGGAAGGTCTCCTCGTGAGAGCCGTCATACATGATGGACGTGAAGCCGGCCTCGATGCACTTGAAGCAGTCCTCGTAAGAACCGTGATCGAGGTGAAGGGCGACGGGAACGGTAACGCCCGTGGCCTCGACGGCAGCCTTGACCATGTCGGCGCAGACCTTGAAACCGCCCATCCACTTAGCGGCACCAGCGGTGCACTGAAGGATCAGCGGAGACTTGGCCTCCTCGGCGGCCTGGAGAATAGCCAGGGTCCACTCGAGGTTGTTGGTGTTGAAGGCACCGAGACCGTACTTGCCGGCCTCGGCCTTCTTGAGCATGTCTGCTGCGTTGACGAGCATAAAAGAAACCTCCTGTAAGGTTGCTCCGATAACGCCTGAGATTTTACCACGGCGCACCCGAGCATAAACGTTCGTTTGTTCACGAATATCGTCCAAACAGACTTTTTTGACCGTTTGCCCTACGGAATCGACCCGTTGGGGAAAAATAGCTTGACGTTTGGACGCTTCTCGTGCTTCAGAAGCTGACGATAAAGCTACACCTACATGAAAGGGTTCTGCATGAGTTCGCGTGCCATGGTGGTCGAATCGCCATGGCCGGTTAGGCAAACGGTATCGGGCGGGAGAAGCCGGGCGAGCTTGGAGAGCGAGCGAAGAATCGCCGTCTCGTCTCCTCCAGAAAGATCGGTGCGGCCGTGCCCACCCGGGAACAGGGTGTCGCCCACAAAGGCAATGTTCCCCTGCTCAGCGGCAGCAAACAAGACAATCCCGCCCGGCGTATGCCCTGGCGTCTCGATCACCTGCAGGCAGATATTGCCCACCTCAATGGTATCGCCCTCGGCGAGCAGGCGCGTCGGCTCCCCGGGATCGGGCGTCTCAATGCACCACATAGCTCGCTGTTCCTCGATGTTCGTATGCGGCACCGCCACATCCTTAGTACACAGCTCATACTGGCAGCCCTCGCCAACGGTGGTTCGCACGCCGGCAACACCACCAACATGATCGGCATGGCCATGAGTGCATACGGCGCCAAGCACGCGTACGCCGGGATGCTCGGCTCGAACATGCTCCACCAAGCGCTCGCCTTCCCACGCAGGGTCGATGATCACGCACTCATTGTTCGAAATAACTGCATAGCTATTGGTCTGAATGGGACCGTTTACGAGCGTCTCGATCTCGACCGATCCCTTGGGAGTTACATCCAAGGACACAGCACCCATGTCCCTCTCCTCTCTATAGAATTCGAGGCATCAAACGATGTCTCGAGTGTAGCGAATATCAATAATGTGGCACGTTCGTCGCGACTAAACGCGGCGCTTAAGCTGGGCTCCACCCTCGCCGGGCATCAGGCGGCGCGCGTCGTAGACGGAGTCAACGCTGCTGATAGAGGCCAGCAGCGGATCCAGACCACTCGCGTCCGAGATCTCGACCATAAAGCGCAGGGTTGCAATACCCTCGCGGTTGGTCGACGTAGCGGCAGAAAGGATATTGCCGCCCGCATCGCCAATGGCAATGGTGACATCCTTGAGCAGGCCCATGCGGTCCAGGCACTCGACCACGATCTCGACCTGGAAGAGAGTGTCGGCAGCACCGTCCCACTCCACATCGATCATGCGCTCGGGATGCTCCATAAGACCCTTGACGTTGGGGCAGTTGGCGCGATGCACCGAAACGCCACGACCGCGCGTGATGAAGCCGACGATGTCGTCGCCCGTCACGGGATTGCAGCAATGGGCCAGACGAACCAGCAGGCCGCTGTTGCTCTCGCCCTTGACGATAATGCCGTTGCCGGCGCTCTTGCCGCGCTTTTGCGGCTTGCGGTTGGAGCCTCGGGCCGGCTGCTTCACGACCTCGGCGATAGCATCGGCCTTGGTGAGCTGCTCCTCGGGCTTGGGGTCCAAAATCTGCTCGACCTTGTTACCCACAGCGCGCGGGGCAACTTTGCCGGCGCCGACGGCGGCAAACAGGTCCTCGAGCTGCTTGTAGTTAAACTGCTCCGCCACGGCGTTGAGCGCACGCGTCGAACGCGGTGTAGAAATGCCATAGCCACGCTTGCGCAGGTCCTTGGCCAGTATATCGCGACCGGCGGCAGCGTCGTCGTCCTTGGTCGCGGCGGCAAAATAGCGGCGGATCTTTGACTTGGCGGAAGGCGTCTTAACGATCTTGAGCCAATCACGCGACGGCTTGGAACTCTTGTTGGTCAGGATTTCAACGCGGTCGCCCGTCTTGATCTCGTGCGTGAGCGGGGCCACCGCACCGTTGATCTTAGCGCCGACGCAGTGGTTTCCCACCTCGGTGTGAACGGCGTAGGCAAAGTCGAGCGGCGTGGAGCCGGCACGAAGCGCCATGACCTCGCCCTTGGGCGTAAAGACGAAGATCTCCTGATCGAAGAGGTCGACCTTCAGCGAATGTAGGTATTCCTTGGCATCGGTGATCTCGTCAGACGCAGCCCAATCGAGCGAATGTTTGAGCCAGTTAATCTGGTCGTCCAGACGCTGGGCATCATTGGTCTTAGACGCAGACGATCCGCCCGATTTCTTATACAGCCAGTGGGCGGCAATGCCGTACTCGGCCTGCTCGTGCATCTCGTAGGTACGAATCTGAATCTCGAGCGGACGAGCCGTGGGGCCGATAACCGTCGTGTGGAGCGACTGGTAGTTATTGACCTTGGGCATGGCGATATAGTCTTTAAAGCGCCCGGGCATGGGGTGCCACAGCGTATGCACCGCACCGAGCGTGGAGTAGCAATCGCGCACCGAATGCGTGATGACGCGCAGTGCCACCAGGTCGTAGATCTCGGAAAATTCCTTGCCCTTGCGCTTCATCTTTTGGTAGATGGACCAATAGTGCTTGGAACGGCCGTTGATCTGGAAGTCCTCCAGGCCAATGCGGTTGAGCTCGTCGGTGAGTGTCTTGATGGTCTCGGCCAGATAGCGCTCACGGACCTCGCGCGACTCCGCCACCATGCGTGCGATGCGCTGGTAGGCGTCGGGTTCAAGGTAGAAGAAGGACAGGTCCTCGAGTTCCCATTTAATGGAGCTCATGCCCAGACGGTCGGCCAGGGGCGCATACACGTCCATGGTCTCGCGGGCCTTAAACAGGCGACGGTCCTCACGCAGGGCCGCAAGGGTGCGCATGTTGTGCAGACGGTCGGCAAGCTTAACGATGATGACGCGGATGTCCTTGGACATGGCGAGGAACATCTTTCGCAGCGTGAGCGCCTGTTTCTCGTCCATGCTGTCGACTTCGATGTTGGTGAGCTTGGTCACGCCATCGACGAGCTCGGCCACCGTATCGCCAAACAGGCCGGAAACATCGGCAAGCGAGGTCTCGGTGTCCTCGACGGTATCGTGCAGCAGCGCGGCGCACACCACATCGCAGTCCATCTTGAGATCGGCCAAAATGATGGCCACCTCGACGGGATGGTTGATGTACATCTCACCCGAGCGGCGCTTTTGGTTGCAGTGCTTCTCGGCAGCAAAGCAATAGGCCTGCTCCACCTTAGAAAAGTCGTCCTCATTCATATATTTGAGGCACAGGCGCTCCAGCTTGTCGTAGCTGTCCGCCATAATCTCGGGCGGCAGCTCATCGGCATGCTTATAGTGCTCCATCTCCGAGAACGGCTGGAGGGCGGAATCATGGGCGGTACGGGCTGCGGCATCCATCGAGGTCCCCTTCCCCTAGGCCCGCGGTACGATCGGGCGGTTAACTTTGGCTAGCATATCAGAAGCGCACGAATCGAGCGCCCAACTCCGGAAAGCCGAGAACTCCATGCGCGAACGCAAGCCCTCCAAATAGCGAATTGACCTGCTCAATTGCACACGGCCGGGGTTTTCGGCCATCGCGATGCGACGGGTGTCGTCAAACCCCGAAACGCGACAGAAGCCAAGCTCTTCGAAGATTCCCAGGCCACTTTCCACCGAGCGCTCGTCGACCGGCGTGCGAGCATCGATGGCAAGGCACATCTGCGCGATGTCGATATCGCTCGCGCTAAAGGAATCGTCCCCGGTCTTGCCGCGGTTGGAGCGCCACATGGTTTGCAGCGCGCGATAGAGCGTGACGAGCTCGTCGCGCTCAGGCGCATAGCAGTCGAGTAGGCGCTCGTTAATGCGGGCGTCGCGCGACGAATAGAGCAGGTGAATCACGGCGGGCTGTCCATCGCGACCGGCGCGGCCACTCATCTGGTTAAACTCAATCGCGCCAAACGGCATGTGATAGAGCACGACATGGCGAATATCGGGAAGGTTGACGCCCTCGCCAAAGGCAGAGGTCGAGACGATGCAGCTGAGGCATCCGTCACGAAACGCCTCCTCTACGCGATGGCGGTCGGTGCGCGTAAGGCCCGCGTTGTAAAAGGCGATATGCGACGCGTAGTCGGGAACGCGTTTGCGTAGCGTCTTGGCAAGCGCCACGGACTGATCACGCGAGTTGACGTAGATGACGGTCTTCTCCCCCGTCGCGACGATGGACACCAGGCGGTTTTCGCGGCTCGCAAGATCGCGGTCGTCCTCGAGCCGCAAGTTCTCACGCACGGTCTCGTCGACCACCGTACGGGTAATCGGCAGCACGCGGGCGAGCTCGGCCACAACCGGAGCCGTTGCGGTGGCCGTCGCAGCCATAACGACCGGGTCGCCCAGGGCCTTGAGGATATCGGGCATGTCGAGGTATGCGCTTCGGTCGCCGCCCTTGGCAAGACCGGCATGGTGCGCCTCGTCAATAACGACAAATCCGATACGCCCCGAGCGCGCAAAGCGGTCGCGGTGAATAGACAGGAACTCAGGCGTCGTGAGTACGATGCCAGTGCGGCCCGAAGCCAGGCCGGCAAACACGTCATCGCGCGCTGCTTCCACGGTCTCGCCGGTCAACACGCCCACGCCAATCCCGAGCGCAGCCATCGTCGATGAAAGATGATAGGCCTGGTCGGCAACGAGTGCGCGCAGCGGATAGACAAAGATGCTCGCACGCCCTCGAAGGACCGCCTCGCGCGCGGCGTGCACATGGAAGATGAGCGACTTACCACGTCCCGTCCCCATAACGGCCAAAACGCTCTGGTGGTCGGCGAGCGCGTCGAGTGCCTCGACCTGCGCGCGATGTGGCTGGTTCGAGCCGATAAAGCTATGGATAAGCGAGCGCGTGAGCTCGGTATAAGAAAGCTGGGCGAGCGTCTCGCGTTTACGCGACTCCAGGCGCAGGCCAGAATCCGCCGGCTGCACGCCGCGGCGAAGCTCGCATGCCGGATCGTCGATATTGGACGCCGCGGTATCGCGCACCAAGACATCTTTGATCATGAGCTTGGGCTTCACGCGGCCCTGCCAATGCTCGGCCACGGCCTCGAACACCAAGTCGACGGCGCTGTCGCAATTGATGAGCCTATCGATCTGCGGCACGCGGAACATGATGGCCGGCACACTCGCGGCGCCATCGGTCGCCACAAAGCGCATGTGCTCGCCGGTTTTGCCCACCACGGCGCGATCGCACATCGTCACGCCCTCGGCAGCCAGAAGCGGCACCTTATTGCCCTGGCCAAACGGCTCAAGACGAGAAATCTGCTCGATAGTCTCGATATTCAGCTCGGAAAGGTCGACGGTGGCGGCGACCTCGTCGGTGTCTTCAAAGTCCTCGGCGGGAAGCTCCGATAGCACGGCGGAAAGGCGGCGGCGGAACTCATCGAGCTTGGATGCCTCGATGGTCACACCCACCGCACCGGCATGTCCGCCGCGACGAATCAGCAGGTCGGAACAACGCTCGACGGCGTCGAACAGGTTGACCTTGCCCACCGAGCGACCCGATCCGCGCGCAACGCCGTCCTCAATCGAGAAGAGCAGCGCCGGCACGTGATAACGGTTGGTCAGGCGGCTCGCTACGATACCCTTGACGCCCTCGTGCCAGCCCTCGCCACCCACGACGATTGCGCGACCGCCGTCATAGGTCTCCTCGACCTTTGCCATGGCGTCGCGTGTGAGCTCCGCCTCGATCTCGCGGCGCTGACGGTTGATTTCCTCGAGCTCGGCTGCCAGTGCACTTGCCTCGATAGGATCGCGGGCAAGCAGCAGGTCGAGCGCCAGCTTGGGATCAGCCATGCGGCCGGCAGCATTCAGACGAGGGATGAGCGAAAACGACAGGCCGTCGGCCGTAATGGTAGAAAGGTCGGCCTTGGCAAGTGCGGCAAGCGCGATATAGCCGGGACGGGCCGTCACGCGCATCTGTTGGATGCCCTCGGCGACCAGTGCGCGATTCTCGGGCGTGAGCGGCATCATGTCGGACACGGTGCCCAGCGCCGCGACCTCGATCAGCGAACGCCAATACGACGGCTTGCCCAAACGCTCGCCCAGGACCTGCACCAGCTTGAGCGCCACACCGGCACCGGCAAGCTCGCGCGAGGGACCCTCGTCCTCGAGCTTGGGGTCGGTCAGGGGCACGCCCTGCGGCACCTGGTCGGAGGGCTCGTGATGGTCCGTAACCACCAGATCGATTCCCAGGCTCTCCAGATAGGAAACCTCTTCCTTGGCGGCAATGCCGTTATCGACGGTCACGATCAACTGGGGGCGAGCGAGCTCGTTGACGCGGTCGAGCGCTGCACGCGAAAGACCGTAGCCCTCGTCAAAGCGATGCGGGATAAACGGCGTGACGTTGGCGCCAAACGAACGTAGCGCCTCGGTCAACAGACAAGTCGACGTAATGCCGTCGACGTCAAAATCGCCAAAGACGGCGATGCGTTCGTGGTTGCGAATGGCGCGCTCGACACGATCGGCAACAACCGACATGCCCGGAATGACGAGCGGATCGGCCCAATCACGGTCGAGCGAAGGCGTCAAAAATAGCTGTCCTTCCTCAATCGAGGCAATGCCGTGCGCAACCATAATGCGTGCCACCAGCCCGGGTATGCCCAGACCAGCCGAAAGCTCCTTTTCGAGCTCGGGATTTTGCTGAGCGACCGCCCAGCGATGCGTCGTCTTAAGCGATGACATAGGCGCCCACCCCCGATAGGGGCAGGTCGCCGCGATACCTCTCACGGTTCATAGCGATGAGTCCTCTGTGTATGCCCGCTTCGGCAGGCAGATCTGTTGAACGGATTTATTATACCGTGCGGCACGGACGCAGAACCTCGCAGCACGCCGTGGTTTCGGTAAACGATGACGGTAATAGCCTCGAAATAATCGAGCGTTTCTGACGCATGGACTCATGCGAGCGTCTAGCATATCCATTCAAACGAGTTCGCGGATAAAGGGAGTCACGGGGCATATGAAGCAATGGGTTGGACTGGGAAAGTTCCTCGCGGGGCACATGCAGGTCATCGTTCCGATTTGCGTAACGCTCGGCGCGCTCTTTCCCCAGCAGATCGGCGTACTCAAGCCCATCGTTCCCGCCCTCTTCGCCTTTATGACGTTCCAAGGTGCGCTCAGCAACACCTTCCACCAGGTCGCTGAGGTGTTCCGCCGTCCCCTGCACCTGATTTTGGCGCTGCTCGTCTCGGCGGTGCTTATTCCCATAGCAGCCTATGCCATGGGATCGCTGTTCTTTGGCTCCAATCCCAACCTTGTCTGCGGCATCGTGCTCGAGTACAGCGTACCCGTGGCGGTCACTGCCTTTATGTGGATTAGCATGTTCGGCGGCAACGGCCCGCTCGCGCTCACCATCATCCTGACGTCCTCGGTTATCTCGCCTGTGACGATTCCGCTCACGCTGAAGCTCTTGCTGGGTGCCACCGTCTCGATCGATGTGCTGAGCATGATGCAGGACATGGCCTTTATGATCGCCATCCCCGCCGTGCTCGGCATCGTGATCAACGAGCTCACACGTGGATGGGGACACGAGAAGCTCTCCCCCGCGCTCTCGCCCGCCTGCAAGTTCATGATGATGGGCATTATCGCCTCCAACTCCACCGCCATGAGCGAGTACGTCCTGCACATGAACGCGATGCGTCTGGAAGTCGCCCTCTTTATTTTGACCTTCGCCATCAGCGGCTTTGTCGTTGGTTTTCTGGTCGCCCGTGCGCTGCATCTGCCATATAGCGAGACGACTACCATGTGCTTTACCTGCGGCATGCGTAACATCTCTTCGGGCGCCGTCATCGCCACACAGTACTTTCCAGGCGAAGTCGTGTTTCCCGTCATGTGCGGAACGCTGTTTCAGCAGATACTCGCCTCGTTTATCGGGCATCTCTTTGAGCGTCTGACCGACGAGGAGCGCGCCGCCCAGCGCAAGCGTGTCGAGGCCGGCCGCGACGCCATGGCGCGCTAGACTGTCCGCATTACACGGGTGTTAATCTTGCTATACGAGCGTTTCCAGATGCGCACGCAAGCGCTCAGCATCGATATCGAGCGTTGTCTCGGCATTGACCTGGGCCAAACGATAACCGACAAAGTAGGGCGAAACCACCCAACGCGGCAGCGCCTTGGCAATGGTCCGACCGCCCAGGTGATAGAAGAACAAGTTGTACGACTCTGCGCGACCACCGTGGTGCTCGTTCAGGATATAGCGCAGAGCCACCTGGATCGCATCGGCGAAGAGATCTGCCTCGGCTTGGTCTCTTGTGTCATCGCTGGCGGCAATTCCTGCGGGCTGAAACGTTGACCTCAAAGAACCCCATGATCGGTTCGGTTGAGATGTTGGCCGCGATTCTCCCCTGTTGCCAGACATTGATGCCTTCGAAATTGGCGGAAGTCAACGAAGCATAGCCGTCTTCCTGCTCCAAACCCACAATCTGCATGTGCGGATGAACGAGACTACCGCCCGAGAGAGGACCCTTGTTCTTGTACATGAGCACGCTTCGATACTGCTGTGAATCGATCATCTGCTGCCAGCAATCCAGGGCAAACCTCATCACATGGTGGAGTTCATCTGGCTCATAGGTCGCCAGGTCGGCATCGTGATCGGCTGACTCGATCAGCACGGTTTGACGGGTGGCGCGCAGGGTTTTGAACTTATTCTCGAGCCAGATGCAGTCGCCGTCGCGCCGGATGATATTGGCGAGTCCCTCGGTATCGCAAAAGGGGCACGCGGTGCCAGGGCGCCGGTTGTCGTCGGGCTTGCCGCTCGCCTGCTGAACGTCAAATACCAGCGCCACGGGTTACGCCTCCAGCGGCACGATCTTGGTGCCATGGAGCTCGGAGACGCCCAATGCCGCCGCCACGGTATCGCGGTTGGCCGTGGAAATGCCGCCGCCGGGAAGGATGGTCAGGCGGTCGCCCGCATACTCGATCAAGCGGGCCAGGTTTTCGAAGTTGTCCTCGATCGGCGTACCGGCAGCGCCACCATGCGTCAGGATGCGTGTGATGCCGCAGTCGGCAAGTGTGTCAATCGCGTCGAGCTGAGCCTCGGGCGAGAGCTGATCAAACGCCATGTGGAAGGTGATGTCGATGGGCTCACGCTTGCATTCCTCGGTCGCGCAGCCCGCGGCCATCACGAGAGCGCCCAACGTAAGCTCGTCGAGCGCCCATCCGCCAGCGCAGGGCTTGCAGCTGCCAAAGACCAAGCCGTCAACGCCGGCGCTTACGGCAAGGCCCAGGTCCATCTCCATCATGCGCAGCTCGTCTTGGTTGTAATGAAAGTCACCGCCACGCGGGCGAATCATGCACATCACTCGCGCGTCATGCTCGTGAGCATAGCTGACTGTAGCGCTGATAACACCGGCCGAGGGTGTAGTGCCACCGACGGCAAGGTTGTCGCACAGTTCAATACGCCTTGCACCGGCATCGATAGCCGCCGGCACCCGCTCAAAGTTCTCGGCACAAAACTCGTACAGCATAGATAGACCCCCAAAGACAGCAGATGTTTTCCGACGGGCATTGTCACACATCCCCATGAAGTTGCGGTGGAATAGGGACTCATTTGGCCTCTGGAGCCCGTATTCAGTCCCTATTTCACCGCAACTAAAAAGGGGCGCTGACTGAGATAGTCAGCGCCCCTTTTGTTAGGTGGGTTAGCCTCCGAGGTAGGCCTTGCGGACGTTGTCGTCGTGCAGGAGCTCTTGGCCGGTGCCGGTCATGGTGATCTTGCCGGTCTCGAGCACGTAACCGCGTGTGGCGATGGAAAGCGCCATCTGCGCGTTTTGCTCGACCAGAAGCACCGTGGTGCCGGCCTTGTGCAGGTCCTCGACAATCTGGAAGATCTGTTCGATCAGAATCGGTGCCAGACCCATGGAAGGTTCGTCGAGCATAAGCAGTTTGGGGTTACTCATAAGGGCGCGCCCCATAACGAGCATCTGCTGCTCGCCGCCTGAAAGGGTGCCGGCGACCTGGCGACGACGTTCCTTCAGGCGCGGGAACTGCTCGTAGACGCGCTCCAGGCCCGGAGCCACCGTGGACTTGGGCTGCGTATAGGCGCCCATCTCCAGGTTCTCCTCAACCGTCATCTGCAAAAAGGCGCGACGACCCTCGGGAACCTGAGCCAGGCCCTTACCAACCAGCTTATCAGCGGGCGTATGGGTAATGTCCTCGCCCATAAACTTGATGGAACCGGTCTTGGAGCGAAGCAGGCCCGAAACGGTCTTGAGCGTTGTGGACTTGCCGGCACCGTTCGCACCGATCAGGGCCACGATCTCGCCCTCGTTGACGTTAAAGGAGATGTCCTTGATGGCGTGGATGGCGCCGTACCAGACGTTGATGTTGTAGACGGAAAGCATCGGCTCTGCCATTTAGTTCTCCCCCTTATTCTGCTTGCCCAGATACGCCTCGATAACGGCATCGTTGTTCTGGATTTCCTCGGCCGTGCCCTTGGCGATGACCTTGCCAAAGTTAAGCACGCAGATACCCTCGCAAATATTCATGACGAGCGACATGTCGTGCTCAATAAGCATGATGGCGATACCAAAGGTGTCGCGAATCTTAACGATGTTCTCCATGAGCTCGGCGGTCTCGGACGGGTTCATGCCTGCGGCAGGCTCGTCGAGCAGCAGCAGTTTGGGGTTGGTGGCAAGCGCGCGGACGATCTCCAGACGACGCTGAGCGCCGTAAGGCAGCGATCCGGCCTGCTCGTTTGCCAGATGCTCCATATCAAAGATGGACAGCAGCTCCATGGCGCGTTCGTGAGCAGCCTTCTCGTGCTTCCAGTACGTCGGCAGGCGCAGCACGCCCTCAAAACCGGAGTAGCGCTCCTGATTGTGCAGACCGACCTTGACGTTGTCCTCCACCGTCATGGTGTTGAACAGGCGAATGTTCTGGAATGTACGGGCAATACCCATGCGGTTGACCTGATAGACCGACTTGCCCGAGGTGTCCTCACCGTCGAGCAGGATGGTGCCGTGCGTGGGCTGATACACCTTGGTGAGCAGGTTGAAGACCGTGGTCTTACCGGCACCGTTGGGGCCGATCAGACCGGCGATCTCGGTCTTGCCGATAGTCAGGCTAAAGTCGTCGACTGCCTTAAGGCCACCGAACTCAATGCCCAGGTGGATGCACTCGAGTGCCGGGCGCTGACCCAGGTCGCGGTCGGGAACGATGGCGCCAGAAGGATACGGGACCATCTTGCCCTTGTTGAACTCAAATTTACTGGGCATCGGCTGCCACCTCCTTCTTGGAAGCAAAGCGATCCTTAATGCGTGCGAAGAACGCCTTGAGCTGTGGGTTGTTGGTAAAGACCATGACCAGAATCAACACGATGGCGTAGATGAGCATGCGGTAGTCCGAGAACTGACGGAGCAGCTCGGGGAGCACCGTGAGCAGCGCCGCGGCGATAACGGAGCCGCGCATGTTGCCCAGGCCGCCCAGGACCACGAACACCAGAATGAGAATGGACGTATTGAAGTCGAACTTAGTGGCGGAAAGCTGCGAGAAGTTACCGCCGAACAGAGCTCCGGCAGCACCGGCGAGGGCAGCGGAAACCACGAAGGCGATCATGCGGTACTGGGTGACGGAGATGCCCACAGACTCGGCAGCGATCTTGTTGTCGCGCACGGCAATAATGGCACGACCGGTACGGCTGCGAACCAGGTTGAGCACAATCACGAGCGCGACCATAACCAGGATTGCGCCGGCAAGGAAGGTCGAATAGGTCGACACGCCCGATGCACCCTGCGCGCCCTTGATGATGGCGGTGCCGTCCTCGAGCAGGTGCAGGTCGTCGATCGTGGAGTTACCCGTGATGTTAAAGATCACATGCAGGCCGCGGGAATCGACGCCCACAATGAGGCAGGTGACGACCTCTTTGATAATCTCGCCAAAAGCCAGGGTCACGATGGCCAGATAGTCGCCGCTCAGGCGCAGGACCGGGATACCGATCAAGAAGCCCAAGATGGCAGCGGCGATAGCGCCGACCACAATGCTGATGATCAGACGCATCGGATCAGACGGAACGGTGCTCTCCAGCGCGACGGCAGTGACGATGCCCGTATAGGCACCGACGCTCATAAAGCCCGCGTGGCCCAGCGACAAGTCGCCCGCGATGCCGACGACGAGGTTAAGGGAGATGGCCATGACGATATAGGCTGTGATGGGAACCAGCTGACCGGCGATCATGCGCGGGATCATGTGGTTGGACTGCATAAAGAACACGATGGCGAACGCCACAACGCACATGGCGTACGTGACAAAGTCGTGACGTGTCTGCTTGTCTTTAAGAAACTTCATAACGCTCACCTACACCTTCTCGGGGACGTACTTGCCCAAGAGGCCGGCAGGCTTGACGAGCAGGACGATGATCAAAACACCAAAGACGATGGAGTTGGCAAGGCTCGTGGAAATGTAAGCCTGCGCCATCGCCTCGATGATGCCGATGAGAATGCCGCCGACAAAGGCGCCGGGGATGGAGCCGATGCCGCCGAAAACGGCAGCGTCGAAGGCCTTGATGCCAGGCATGGCGCCCGTGGTGGGCTGCAGGACCGGCGAGTAGGAGCACAGGAGCACGCCGGCGATGGCAGCGAGGGCGGAGCCGATGGCGAACGTCATCGAGATGGTGCGGTTGACGTTGATGCCCATGAGCTGAGCGGCGGCCTTATCCTCGGACACGGCGCGCATGGCCTTGCCCATCTTGGTCTTACCTGTAAAGAACATCAGGCCGGCCATGATAACCAGGCAGGCGACGATGGTGACGAGCGAGACGGCGCTTACGTTAAACTTGGCCAAGAACTCCGGCACCGGGAAGGTGACGAGCGAAGTGAAGTTCTTGGGCGTGGCGCCCCACAGAAGCTGCGCGGCGTTCTGCAGGAAGTAAGACACGCCGATGGCCGTGATCAGAACGGCCAGCGGGCCTGCTTGGCGCAGCGGCTTATAGGCCAGACCCTCAATGAGAACACCGAGAACCGTGCAGACCACACAAGAGAGAACTACAGATGCCCAGCCCGGGAGGCCGAGATACGACGTGGCGCAGAACGAGACATAGGCACCGACCATGATGACATCGCCGTGAGCGAAGTTGAGCATCTTGGCGATACCGTAGACCATGGTGTAGCCCAACGCGATGATGGCGTAGACGCTGCCCATGGACAGGCCGTTGACCAGGTATTGGATAAAGACCGTCATGTTCCACATCCCCCTTTCGAATAGGTTTCCAGTTAATGTATGAAACAGGGACGTTACACTGTCCCTAGATACCAAGCAAGCAGGGAAGGCCAAAACCTCCCCTGCTTGGGATCAAAACCGCTCTATGTAAGGCGGCCAATTAGGCCTGTACGTACTTGCCGTCGGTGATGACGTACGCCGTGGGCTCCTTCTGGACCTGGCCCTTATCGTTCCAGGTGAGCTTGCCGGTCAGACCGTCAACGGTAATCTTGAGCATAGCCTTGGACAGCTTCTCGGCGACCTCGGTCGGATCGGCGTCGACACCAAGACCGGCCTCCTTGACGGCCTCGGCCACCGCGTGCACGCCGTCGTAGGCGTCGGCGGCAAACTGGTCGGGGGTATCGCCGTACTTATCCTTGTAAGCGTTAACGAAGTCGGCGTTCTTCTCGTCGTCGGCGGAGAACGGGGTCATGAGCAGCAGACCCTCAGCAAGAGAGGTATCGAAGCCCTCAACGCCCAGGATGCCGTCCATGCCGTCGCAGCCCATCATCTTGACGTCGTAGCCCATGTCCTTGGCGTTCTTGAGCAGGACGGACGCCGGCGTGTAGTAGATCGGCGCAAAGATCATGGTGGCGCCGGCCTGCTTGGCCTTGGTCAGCTGGTTGGTAAAGCTCGTGGCGGAGTCGTCCTTAAAGGTCTCCTCGTCAACAATCTCGAGCTTGGACTCAGCGGCCTGGGCCTTAAAGGAATCTGCGATGCCCGAAGAATAGGCGTCGCCGGAGTTATAGAACAGCACGAACTTCTCGTCCGCATACTTCTGCGCCAGGAACTTGGCAGCGTTGACACCCTGGTTGGGGTCGGTGAAGCAAACCTGGAAGACGCAATCCTTGCCGTCGGTGACGTCCTCGGAGGACGCGGACGGGGTGATCATGAACGTCTTGGGGTCGTTACCGCACTCGGCGGCAACGGCAACCGACGCACCCGTGGTGGTCGGGCCGACGAGGGCCTGCATGCCCCAGTCGAGCAGGGTGTTGAAGGCGTTGACGGCCTTCTCGCCGTCGGCCTGGTCATCCTCGGCCTTGCTGGCAAGCGGCAGCTCCTTGGTCGAGAAATCCTTGCAGCCAAGCTCGACACCCTGGGTAACGGACTTGCCGTAGGACGCGTTGGCGCCGGTCAGCGGGCCGATGGTACCGATCTTAAACGAAGCGTCGCTCGAAGCGGAACCGCTGTCGCCGCCGTTGGAGGAGCAGCCAGCTAGAATGGACATCGCCCCCAGACCTGCTGCGCTCGCGATAACGCTCCTGCGATTCATAACAGGGTTCAATGACTTACCGGTGAGGCTCGACATGCGGCTCTCCTCTCAAATCTCGTCGGGTTTCGGCTACCCGACAGGCCATCCTTCGCCGTGTTCGGCGTTCGCAAAATACTAGACGCTTTAGTTAAGGAAAGTGGCGATTATTTCAACTTTTCTTTGGATTTGTTCATTTATCCATAATTCTGCGTATTTCTATTACTTTATGCAGTAATGCCACTTTATTGTGTGAAAGTAATGTTTCCGTTCTGTTACAGGCGTCCCTGCCCTGAATAAAACGGCCTCACCGGTCGCGCTTTATGCGCACTTAGGCGGCGATGTACTTGCCGTCCTGGATCACATAGGCTGTCCATGCCGTCGACACCCATTAGTGTCATGTCGTAGCTCATGTCCTTGGCGTTCTTGAGCAAAACGGACGCTGGGGTGTAATAGATCGGGGCAAAAATAAGCGTGGCTCCAACAAGGAAACTCCTGCGGTTAAGTACGTTGTTGATGCTAAACATGGTGTCCCCCTTTTTCGCTGGCCGCAGCGCGGCCGTCTTGCGGTACGGGGCAAACCTTATGGCGCAAACGTTGACAGTTTGTTACGGAGTTCCGTTTGTAACGAGCATGTTTCCAATGTTTCCGCAGCGTTTCGGGGGTGCCGTTTTGTGCGACTCCTGTTGCCTGGCGAGCACGCGCCCTCGGTTCACGCTAGAATGCACTCAACCTTTAAGCGGTTAATCCATCCATAAGATGCACGAAGGAGCTATCTATGAGCGAACCCCTGCGCACCGTGAACGTCGGTCTGATCGGTCTGGGAACCGTCGGCGGCGGCGTGGCCCGTCTGATCAACAGCCACCACGATGAGTACCTGGCAGCCTACGGCATCGACCTTAAGCTGACCCGCGCCTGCGCGCTTGCTTGGGAGCAGGCCGAGGCGGCAGGCATTGAGCGCGAGGCCTTTACGAGTGACTGGCACGATGTCGTCAGCGACCCCGCCGTCGACATCGTCGTCGAGCTGATCGGCGGTGAGCATCCCGCAACCGAGATCTTCACCACTGCCTTCGAGAACGGCAAGCATGTCGTCTCTGCCAACAAGGCCCTGCTGGGCCGTCATGTCGAGACGCTCGCCGAGAAGGCGCGCGCGTGCGGCGTGCAGATTAAGTGCGAGGCCAGCTGCGGCGGCGGCATCCCCATCGTGAGCACGCTCGAGCACGACCTGGTGGGCAACAAGATCCTGACCATCGCCGGCATTCTCAACGGTACCACCAACTATATCCTGTCGCGCATGGACGCCGAGGGCGCCGATTACGCCGACGTGCTTGCCGACGCACAGGCCAAGGGCTATGCCGAGGCCGACCCGTCCGCCGACGTCGACGGCTTCGATGCCGCCAGCAAGACGGCCATCCTCGCCTCCATCGGCTTTGGCACCCGCGTTACCACCGACGATGTGTACCAGCAGGGTATCCGTACCATCGGTGCCGAGGACATCGCCCAAGCCCGCGAGCTCGGCTACACCATTAAGCTGCTCGGTATCGCCCGCAACACCGACACCGGTGTCGACGTCCGTGTGCATCCCACGCTGATTCCCGCCGACCATATGCTTGCCAAGGTCAACGGCGCCATGAACGCTGTCTACGTGGTAGGCGACGCCGTAGGCGAGACCATGTTCTACGGTGCCGGCGCAGGCTCCTTCCCCACCGCGAGCGCCGTCGTGGGCGATATCCTGTCGCTCTCCGAGCAGATCAGCCGCGGCGTGGCTCCGCTGCCCGAGATTGAGCCCTATGGCCACAACCTCGCCTTTAAGCCCATGGACGAGCTCCAGACCAAGTACTATGTGCGCCTGAAGGTCGCCGACCGCGTGGGTGCCCTGTCCGAGACGGTCAACATCTTTGCCAAGCACAACATCTCGATCTCGCTCATCAACCAGGTCGAAGACGGCAAGTCGGGCGTCAGCGATGCCTGTTCGGTCATCTTCCTGACGCACCGCGCGCTCGAGAAGGACGTCCAGGCTGCCGCTGCCGAGCTTGCCAGCGTCGACTGCGTGGCCGAGGTCGCCAACGTCCTGCGCATCGAGGACGTTGAGGCTTGGACCGAAGGCGTCATGGCGAACTAGTTCGGTTTACACCCCACAACGCATTTGCTCGAAGGGCTCCCGTCCGATGTGGGATGGGAGCCTTTTTGTCTCCTGCCCTAAGCACAACGACAGGGCACATTTGCGCGAGCCGCTCATCGGTAACGCGGGCTACCGTTCACCGATATGCAAACACGGCCGATTCCGGTTACGGCTACGCTGTGCTGCGAATGTCCGCCCGCGATGAGAGGAAATACCATGTTGCTCGAGGGCAAGAAAGCAATCATCACCGGAGGCACGCGCGGTATCGGCTATGCCATCGCCTGCCGTTTTATCGAGGAGGGCGCCTCCGTCACTGTCTTTGGCTCGCGTCAAGAGACCGCCGATGCGGCCGTTGAGAAGCTGACAGCCGCCTATCCCGACGCCAAGGTCTGGGGCCGCTCCTGCGACCTCACCTCACTCGAAGCCGTGACCGAGGCCTTTACCCAGGCTGCATCCGACATGGGCGGCTTGGACACGGTCGTCAACAATGCCGGTATCTCCCAGCGTTCACCCCTCTTGGACTACACGGCCGAGGAGTTCGCAAAGGTCATGGACCTTAACGTCGTCGCCGTCTTTAATGGCCACCAGGCTGCCGCCAAGATCATGACCGAGGCCGGCCACGGCGGCACCATCACTACCACAAGCTCGATGGTCGCCAAGTACGGCCAGCCCTCCGGCGTCGGTTACCCCACGTCCAAGTTTGCCGTCAACGGTATGGTCCAGTCGCTCTCGCGCGAGCTCGCCCCCGTGGGCATTCGCGTCAATGCCGTTGCACCCGGCGTAACCAAAACCGATATGGTCGCTAACCTGCCCGAAGAGGTTATTAAGCCCATCATCGCCACCATTCCGCTGGGTCGCATGGGCGAGCCCGAGGATGTCGCCAACGCCTTTGTTTTCCTGGCGAGCGACATGTCCTCCTATGTCACGGGCGCCGTGCTCCCCGTCGACGGAGCCGCCCGCTCCTAAGGAGCCACAAGCTTTGGCTTCAAGCTTCAACATAGCTCAACCAAAAAGGCGCGCCGTCTGAATCAACTGCAGACAGCGCGCCTTCTCCTGTTATGAAAGGGAAACTATGTCCCAGTATTTCGGATCAGAACGGGGCACGGTTTCCCCCAGGACCTCCTTGCGGAAACTGCATCCCACTCTGAGCGCCCATTCCGGGACACAGCTTCCCAACGGCCCCCGTTTCGGAAACCACATCCCGTTCCGAGCCTTCAAAGCGGGACGCGGCTTCCCCGAGAAAGTATCGACTACTTACCGTCGTCGTCTTCGGCTTCTTCGCGCGCATAGAGCTCCAGCATGCGGCGGCGGTATTCGCGCACAGCGAGCTTGGCGCGCTCCAGGCGGCGGCGCTCACGCGGAGTCAGCTCGGACGGGTCGACCTCGTCTCCATAGGTCTTATCGGCAAGCAGGTGCGCCGCGTCCACGATGCGGGCATCGATGTGGCCGCTCGCTGCCTCGGCGGAAAGACGCTCGGCAATCGTATCGAGCGTAGGCAGGCCCTCGAATACGCGACCATGGCCATGCGAGGTCAGCAGCTCGTGCTCGCGCGCGAGCAAGCTCGCTAGGTCGTGGTGGGCGCGCAAGATGTCGAGCGCATCGGATGGATGCTCGGCAACCTCTGCCACGGCGGCGACCGGTGCGGCATCCACCACGCGGTAGAAGAGCTGCGCGAGCAATGGCATCAAGAACACCGTGATGGCACCGGCGGCAACCATGACCGACGCAATATCTTGCGACAGCGCGCCCGCGTTGACGGCAACGCTCGTAACGGCAACGATGATCGGCAGCGCCGTGGTGCAGTACAGGGCCACGGTAATGCGACCATACGCCGACACATCGCGCGTCGCAGGACAAATGCTCATGGAAATAAGAATGGGCACGGCACGAATAATCAACAACGCCACGATAAAGCCCGCGAGCAAGCCCGGGCGCGACGCCACGGCCGTCAGGTCGATCTTTGCGCCCGACACGGTAAAGAACACCGGAATCAAAAAACCGTAGGCCAGACCGTCGAGCTTGGTCTCGAGCGTATGGTTGCCCTCGGGGATGATATAGCGCAGGACAAAGCCAGCGGCAAAAGAACCCAACACGATGTCGAGATCAAAGACAGCCGAGAATGCCACGAGCGTGACCAGGATGAGCACCGTCAGGCGCACGAAGGTCTGCGACGTGGTATCGGCGCGCTCCTCAACAAATGCAAAGAAGCGGCTGCCGACGCGCTTGGAGCGGCTCGGGACCACGGCCAGCAACACGCAAACCACCGCAAACAAGCCAAGGATAACGAGCGTTTGGATGCCAGTGCGGGCAGACAACAGCACCGACATGGCGAGCACGGGACCGAGCTCGCCCCAAGTGCCATACGCGAGAATCGAGTCGCCCACGCGCGTGCCGGTGAGCGAGCGCTCACGCATGATGGGCACAAGCGTACCGAGCGCCGTCGAAGTGAGGGCAAGCGTCACGGCGATACCGTCGAAATGACTGACTGAGAACCACGGGGTAAAGCGCACGGCAAGCCAGGCGATACCAAACGTGACGACCCACGTCGCCAAGCCGTAGCGCCCCTCGACGCCTGTGATGCTCTTGGGGTCGATCTCAAAGCCGGCAAGCAGGAACAAAAAGGCCAGGCCCAGCTCGGACACAAGCGAGACCTCAGCATCTACATGGATGACGCCGAGCATATGGGGTCCCAGTACCGCGCCGAGCACGAGCAAAAAGACCGTCTCGGGAACGGGTTTTCCGGGAATCGCCGAGGCGATAAAAGGACTCGCAAAGGCCACGAGTGCGATGATGGCGAGCGAAACGAATGCCATGTGATGCCTTTCTCTTGTTTGCGCTTCACTGTAGCACCCTCGCCGTCCTCAACGCGCCGCGAGCTGTCGTATCATAGTGAGGTTTACAAACATGTGGCTCAAGGCGACCGCAGGGCAGACCCCGCAAACCGACCGCTGCCGCATACCGTACCGTACGCCCAACCGATCAGGAAGGCAGGAACCAATGGTCTCTCGTATCTACGTGGAGAAGAAACCCGGGTTCGACGTCGAGGCTCAGCAGCTCAAGGGCGAGCTGACCGAAATTCTCGGCATCAAGGGCATCGAGGCCCTGAGGATTATCAACCGCTACGACGTCGAGGGCATCGACAAGGAGCTTTTCCGGTCCTGCGTGCCGACCGTCTTTAGCGAGCCCCAGGTCGATGTGACCTACGACGAGCTCCCCGCAAGCGATGGCGCCGTCTTTGCCGTCGAATTCCTGCCTGGCCAGTTTGACCAGCGCGCCGACTCCGCCAGCGAGTGCGTGCAGCTCATCAGCCAGGGCGAGCGCCCCGCCGTGCGCTCCGCCAAGGTCTATATGATCTCGGGCGCTCTGGACGAGGCCGCCATTGATGCCATCAAGCACTACGTGGTGAACCCCGTCGAGGCGCGCATCGCCTCGCTCGACCTGCCCGAGACGCTGTACATGGAGACCCCCGAGCCCCAGCCCGTCGAGGTGCTCGACGGTTTCCGCGAGCTCGACGAAGCCGGCCTTGCCGCCTTTATTTCCGAGCGCGGCCTTGCCATGGACGAGGCGGACATCGCCTTCTGCCAGCAGTACTTCCGCGATGAGGATCGCGACCCCACTATCACCGAGATCCGCGTGATCGACACCTACTGGTCCGATCACTGCCGCCACACCACCTTCGGCACCGTCCTGGACGACGTGACGATCGACGACGCCGTGGTGCAGCAGGCCTTCGACCGCTACATGGAGATGCGCCACGAACTCGGTCGCGACACCAAGCCCGTCTGCCTCATGGACATGGGCACCATCGGCGCCAAGTACCTCAAGAAGACCGGCGTCATGACCGATGTCGACGAGTCCGAGGAGATTAACGCCTGCACCGTCAAGGTGAAGGTCGATGTCGACGGCGAGGACCAGGACTGGCTGTTCCTCTTTAAGAACGAGACCCACAACCACCCGACCGAGATCGAGCCCTTCGGCGGTGCCGCCACCTGCGTGGGCGGTGCCATCCGCGACCCGCTGTCGGGCCGCAGCTACGTGTACCAGGCCATGCGTGTCACCGGCGCCGGCGACCCCACCGTCCCCGTGTCCGAGACGCTCGAGGGCAAGCTGCCGCAGCGCAAGCTCGTAACCACCGCTGCCGCCGGCTACTCCAGCTACGGCAACCAGATCGGCCTTGCCACCGGCCAGGTCAACGAGCTCTATCACCCCGGCTACGTTGCCAAGCGCATGGAGGTCGGCGCTGTCGTGGGCGCTACCCCGGCAAACCACGTGCGTCGCGAGTGCCCCGCCCCCAACTGACAAGATCATCCTGCTGGGCGGCCGCACCGGCCGTGACGGTATCGGCGGCGCCACCGGCTCCTCCAAGACCCAGAACACCGAGTCCATCGAGACCTCGGGCGCCGAGGTCCAGAAGGGCAACGCCCCGGTCGAGCGCAAGCTGCAGCGTCTGTTCCGCCGCGGCGACGCCTGCCGCCTGATCAAGCGCTGCAACGACTTTGGCGCCGGCGGCGTCTCGGTCGCCGTGGGCGAGCTTGCCGACGGCCTGTATGTCGACCTGGACACCGTGACCAAGAAGTACGACGGCCTGGACGGCACCGAGCTCGCCATCTCTGAATCCCAGGAGCGCATGGCCTGCGCCGTCGCCGACGGTGACGTCGAGGAGTTCATGGGCTACGCCGCCGAGGAGAACCTGGAGGCGACCGTTATCGCCGAGGTTACCGCCGAGCCGCGCATGCGCATGGCCTGGAACGGCGTCGCCATCGTCGATCTGTCCCGCGAGTTCCTCAACTCCAACGGTGCGCCCAAGCACCAGGTCGCCCACGTCTGCGCCCGCAGTGTGTGGCAGCCCAGCTGGGCCGGTACCACGCTCGCCGAGCGCATGACCTCGCTCGTCACCGACCTCAACGTCGCTTCCAACAAGGGCCTTTCCGAGCGCTTCGACTCCACCATCGGCGCCGCGACCGTGCTCATGCCCTTTGGCGGCAAGACGCAGCTCACCCCAAGCTCGGCCATGGTCGCCAAGTTCCCCGTGGACGGCGAGACCACCACGGCGAGCGCCATGGCATGGGGCTTCAACCCCTATCTGATGGAGGCCGACCAGTTTGCGGGCGCCTACCTGTCCGTGGTCGAGTCCATCGCCAAGCTCGTTGCCGCCGGCTTTGAGCACAAGCGCACCTACCTCTCCTTCCAGGAGTACTTCGAGCGTCTGCGCACCGAGGCCGAGCGCTGGGGCAAGCCCATGGCTGCCGTCCTGGGTGCCCTTATGGCCCAGGTCGACCTGGGTGCCGGCGCCATCGGCGGCAAGGACTCCATGAGCGGTTCGTTTGAGGACGAGGCCGGCGAGCTCAACGTTCCGCCGACCCTGATCAGCTTCGCCGTCGCCGTGGGCAAGGCCGCCCGCGCCGTCTCGCCCGAGTTCAAGGGCCTCACGCACCGCGTCGTCCGCATCGCCCCCGCCACCTATGGCGAGGACTACCGCCCCGATGCTCAGCAGCTGCTCGCCGCGTTTGACGCCGTCGAGGCGCTCACTGCTACCGGCAACGCCCTGGCCATCTCCACGCCCGGCTACGGCTGCGGCGCCGAGAGCCTCTTTAAGATGTGCGTCGGTAACCAGATCGGTATCGAGCTTGCCGAGGATGTAGACGTGGAGAGCCTCTTCACCCCGCTCTACGGCAGCTTTATTGTCGAGCTCGCCGAGGATGCCGAGCTGCCCGAGGTCGCCGACGGCGTTGTCGTCGAGCCCCTGGGCACCACCGTCGAGGGCTATGTCATCGACACCGGTTCCGAAGTCATCGAGCTCTCCGAGCTCCAGGAGGCCTGGGAGAGCGGCATCGAGGGCGTCTTCACCTACCGCAGCGCCGGCGAGACCCCCGAGGTCGAGACCATCGACTTCCGCGCCAAGGATATCCACGTGTACGGCGGCGCCAAGATCGCCCGCCCGCGCGTGATCATCCCCGTGTTCCCCGGCAACAACTGCGAGTACGACAGCGCCCGCGCCTTCCGTGCCGCCGGTGCCGAGGCCGACACCTTCGTGATCAACAACCTCACGCCCGAGGCCGTCGCCGAGAGCACCCACGAGCTTGCCCGCCGCATCCGTGCAAGCCAGATCGTCATGATCCCCGGCGGCTTCTCAGGCGGCGACGAGCCCGACGGCTCCGCCAAGTTCATCACGGCGTTCTTCCGCGCTCCCGAGGTCACCGAGGCAGTCCGCGACCTGCTCAAGGCCCGCGACGGCCTGATGCTGGGCATCTGCAACGGCTTCCAGGCCCTGATCAAGCTCGGCCTGGTACCCTACGGCGACATCGTCGACGCCACGCCCGATGCGCCCACGCTGACGTTCAACACCATCGGTCGCCATCAGAGCCGCCTGGTGCGCACCCGCATCTCGTCCAACCTGTCCCCGTGGCTGTCGCAGTGCAGCCTCGACGACCCCTACACCGTCGCCATCAGCCACGGCGAGGGCCGCTTTGTCGCCAACGACGAGGTGCTCGCCCAGCTGATCGCCAACGGCCAGGTCGCCACGCAGTACGTGGGCGAGAACGGCAAGCCCAGCATGGACCTTTCCGTCAACCCCAACGGCTCCGCACTCGCCATCGAGGGCATCACGAGCCCCGACGGCCGCGTCCTGGGCAAGATGGGCCATGCCGAGCGTCGCGGCGACAACCTGTACCGCAACGTGCCCGAGCATGTCCCCGGCGACAAGTTCATGCCGATCTTTGAGAGCGGCGTAGCCTACTTCGCCTAAGCCTTTCCCATCGGGTACAATCCCCTCGGGTAACAACACCCGCCACCGACACATCCGGTGGCGGGTTCATTTTTTGCTTCGCGCATGTAGGAAGGACATCATGGAAAGCCGCAAGCCGTATCTCGCCACCCTGCCCGGACTCATCCTGGGCTGTCTTGTTTGCTGTGCACTCTGGGGATCGGCCTTTCCCTGCATCAAGATCGGCTACGCACTCTTTGGGATCCCGGCGCACGATAGCGCCTCGCAGCTACTCTTTGCGGGCTTGCGCTTCACGCTTGCCGGCGCCCTGGTTATCGTTGGGATGAGTGCGGCCCAACGCCGCCCCCTCATTCCGCAGGCTCGCGACATCAAGCCCATCTTTGTCTTGTCGCTCTTCCAGACTATCGGGCAGTACTTCTTTTTCTATCTGGGCCTCTCGCGCGCCAGCGCCATGTCGAGCTCCATCATCGAGGCCAGCGCCAACTTCCTCGCAATCCTCTTTGCCGCCCTGGCGTTTCGCACCGAAAAGCTCGATGCGGCCAAGGTGCTCGGCTGTGTACTGGGCTTTGCCGGCGTCGCGCTCGTCAACCTTTCGGGCGCGGACGGCACCTTTGGCTTTACGCTCGACGGCGAGGGCTTTATCCTGGCCTCCACCGTCGCGGGTGCCCTGTCGACCTGCCTGATCGGCATCTTCTCGCGCGAGCACGACGGTGTCTTGCTTGCCGGGTGGCAGTTCTTGGTCGGCGGCCTGGTCCTCACCGCCATCGGGTTTTTGATGGGCGGCGCGCTCTCCCCCACCGCGATCATCCCCGCCATCGCGCTCATTATCTATATGGCACTCATCTCCGCCATCGCGTACTCGCTATGGTCGCGCCTGCTTGCCGTCAACCCCGTCAGCCGCGTCTCGGTCTTTGGGTTTATGAACCCCGTCTTTGGTGTGCTGTTGAGTGCGCTGCTGCTCGGCGAGGGCGCCGGCACGAGCCCCGTTACCGTTATAGTCGCCCTGCTGTTGGTCTGCGGCGGCATCATCATCGTCAACAGGCCTAAAAAGGCCTAGCGAACTGCCCTTATTTAGCAGAGGGGATTCACATACTTTAGTTTAATGGAATACATCGGAGAGCCGAGGGCCACCATGCACGCAAGCGTGCGCCCCTATTTCTAGCGTATCTGGACGCCAGCTTTCTTCTTCTCGTACTTTACGCGGTAGAGCTCCGCGTCGGCGGCGCGAAGCAAATCTTGCCAGGTATCGACACCATCACCGACCCGTGCATAGCCGATGGACATCCGCAACAGATACGGCACCTCGGCGCGTGCGAGTTCATCGTTGATTGCCGCGCACAGACGCATGATGTCCTGTTCCGCCGCTGCCTTTTGGAGCACCACGAACTCATCGCCGCCATAACGTGCGATAAAGCCACCAGCCGGCGAACAGGCATCCTTGAGCGCCGTCGCAACAACCTGAAGAGCGTGGTCGCCCTCCACATACCCATAGAGATCGTTAATCTGCTTAAAGCCGTCGGCGTCCATCATAAGCAGATATACATCTTCGGCCTGATCCACATTTGAGAAGAGCGACAGCATATAGGTCTCAAAACGGTTGCGATTGTTAAGTCCAGTCAACGGGTCGGTCGAGATGAGCTGCTCCTGGTAGATGATGTAGAGCAGCAACATGCTAATCATTATGCCGACACAAAGGCCGGGCACCGAGTATACGACCTGAAAGGTACCGCCCACCAGGGCCGGAATGGCGAAAAATGCCAAGGTTCGATAGATGGCCTTCGTCTGCAGGCTCTCGACCCTGCGAGATTGCACAAATGCATGCAGGGACGTATGTATAACGTAACAGTAGCTGACGATGGGCTGGATCATATAGGCAAAGCCGCGACGATACACGCCCTGCGAATCGATATAGAACAGGGCTTGCGTCCAGTAACTGGTAAACGCCAGCACGACCACCAGAGCCGTAGGCAACGCTACAAGCACCACCCTATAGCGCGAGGTCAAAAGGCGAGAACCCTGCACCGTCTCGGAATAGATAAACCAAATGAGACACGCGATAGCAAAGAGCGAAAACGAAACCGCGTTGGAAATCCAGTTGGCAGCAATGCCCAACGTGCCGTCCACACCGTCCGAAAGCGTCCAGATCATATCGAATAATATGTACGCAGCAGACGTGTAGCCCAGCATGCTAAACAAAAGCTGCTGGGTGCTCGAGAACAGGGAGCGACGGCTTCGTACGGCAAGCCCGATAAGAACAATCATGCATAGCACGAATATCTCAATCTTGAGTGCCTTAACCACTAGCGCCATCCCTTCAATATCCAAGTGGTCAGAATCGCCCAATTCGAATCAGGGCAATAAACACCCCTTTACTCCGCAGGGGTAAAGGGGATAATAGCAGAGCGCCCGAACATCACTGCAAAACAGTTTCTGTTCGGGCGCCCATACGGCGCGAATTGCACACGCCGGCATCATTGATGGGTATCGATTGCTACTCGCCATCGATGTCAGTCGCGACAGCCTCCTCGATGGCCTCGACACCGACAGGCGGCAGATCCTCCTTGCCTTGGCAGAACTTCTTGTCGACCCAGCCAGTCAGAATCGGAGCCATGATCGCCGTGATGATAACGGCGGTGGCGATCTGAGCGTACGCGGTGGGCGCAAGCTCGGCGTAGCGCGGTGCGACCTCGGCGAGGGCAACCGGTGTGGTCATAGCCGTGCCGGCAATGGTGGAGCAAGCCACAGCGGCCTTGCCATTGCCGCCGCACAGACGCTCAAACGCAAAGGTGATGGGACCGACGACAAACAGCGTGACAAGGCCCAGCAAGATGCCGGAAATACCGCCGGTGATAAAGCTCGATAGGCTCATGGACGCACCGAGCTGAAAACCGATGACAGCGATCGCGGGATTGGCGCCGGGGACCAGCAGGTTCTTGATAAACGGGAACAGGTTGCCCAGAACCATGCCAATAACGAGTGGCAAGATGGAGCCGATAATGGTGCCAATGGGAATGTTGGCGAGGCCGGAAACACCGAGGATGATCATCGTGACGGCAGGGCCGGCCGTAAAGAACAGGATACCGACGGTGCCCTGCTCGGACTCATCGCCAAACTCGCCCATGATGCCCGTATAGAGCGCCATGTTGCAAAACGTGATGCCGCCGATGATAGACACGGAACTCAGACCCAGGAAGTTGTCGTTAAAGAAATATGCCACGCCCAGGCCGAGAGCCGCTGCGACGACCAGCTTGGGGATCAGCACGACGATGCCGGTCTTGATGGCACCCGGCGTGGACTTAAAGCTGATGCCGGCGCCCACAAACAGCAGGATCGCGGCGACGATGGTATTGGAGCCACCGCGGCAGGCAGCCGTAAAGAAGCCGCCGATCTCAAAAACCTGCGGGCAGAAGGTGTTGAGCAAAAGACCGACGATCATCGGATAGATCATGATGTCGCCCGGGATGCGCGGGACCTTGAATTTCTTTTGCTCGTTGGCGTTCGCTTCCTGTGCCATGAAACCCCCATTTCCGCTGACGGGGTACAAAAGCCCACGTCACGCTTTGCTACAGTAAAGTTTGACCATGGTACCAGAAGAAATAGACCAGCTCGGTGAAAAATTCGACAAGTTGGGATGGAACGAGATTCGGCACCCGCGACGCCACCCCTATATAAGGCTCAAGACGATATAGAGTACGATGCCCGAGACGCAGCACCACAGCATCGATTTTGTCTTGACCGCCACGACCACGACGCCGGCGGCCGCAATCCAGGGAACCAAGGCAGGCCAGAGCCCCGCGTCGAACGCGCCGGGACTCACCAAGTCGTTGGCGACCAGCGCGGCAAAGGCGGCGGGCGGGATATAGCCCAGGGCCTCGGTAATGCGGGGCGACAGGGTCCGCCCGCGCAAGGCGAACGCCGGCGCGATGCGAAAGAACGCGATAGCAGCCCACGACGACAGCCACAGAACCAAGAACTCGTTAACGGGCATCGCGGGCACCTCTTCCGTCAAATACAGCATCGCACGCCAGCGCAATGGTAATGCCGACCACGACGCTTGCCGGCACGGCAATATTCACGAGGCCCAAGAACTTGCATACGGCGACGGACACCGCGCCCGAAACCGCCGCGACAACGTTGCCGCGCGACAGCCGCTGCGAAAAGAGCAGGCAGATAAAGAGCGAGGTGCAGACGAAACTCGCAATAGCGGTGGGAACATCGGCAACGGCACCGGCGATGGCACCCATCGTGCACGAAGCGCCCCATGTCGCGATGAGGATCACGTTGAGCACGAAGGATTCGCGCGGGCCCCAATCCTCCCCCTCAACCAGCTTGGCAAGCGAGATGCCGTATGCCTCCTCGGTGAGCGTCGCGGCAACAGCCAGCGTCTGACGCTTCGAGGCGCCCGCCAGATGGGGTGCGATCGATGCCGAATAAAGTGCAAAGCGCGATGAGATGGCGGCGACGCTCGCGATAATCGAAGGTGCCGGTACGCCCGCCAGCCAAAGATTGCAGATCATAAACTGGCCGCTGCCCGTCACAAACGTGCTGCTCAGAGCAAAGACCATCCAGGGCTCCATTCCCGTCTGCCCCATGATCATTCCGCACGGCGCGCCTATCGCAACATAGGTAAGCATCACCGGCCAGACGGTTCTAACGATTTTGAGCACCATACGCTTCTCATCCTGACAAGGTCTCCGAGCCGCATGTAGCGACACGGCAGAATCATCATCCGACAGCAACCGAGTTCACCTACAATTGCCACCGGATCGAAAGACACAACTTTTTAGGAAGTCATTATGACAGCTATCGATCGAGACCGGGCGCGCGCGGCCTTCAAAAGCTACACCGATGCCTACGACGCCACCAATCCACGCATCGCGCTCAAAATCGAGCATACGTACCACGTGGCCGAGGCATGCGATGCCGTAGCGCGCGAGCAGGGCTGGTCGTCAGAAGATATTGACCTGGCATGGCTTTGCGGCCTGCTACACGATATGGGCCGCTTTGAGCAGCTGCGGCGCTGGGACACCTTTAAGGACGCCGAGAGCATGAGCCATGCGGCGCTGGGCATCGAGGTCCTCTTTGGCGAGAATCCCGCCGATGCACCCGCCGTAACGAGCATCCGCGACTTTATCGATGACCCGGCAGAAGATGAGCTCATCCGAGCGAGCATTGCCTATCACAGCGATTTCCGTCTACCCTCGCAGCTCGACGAGCGCACGCGGAGCTTCTGCGATATCGTGCGCGATGGTGACAAGATCGACATTATGCGCACCATCGCCGACAGCACCGTCGACACCGTCCTCAAGGTGGGTGAGGACACGTTTCTCGCCAGCCACTTCTCGACACCGGCGCTTACCGCCTTTGACGAGCACCGCTGCGTCGCGCGCGATGAGCGCGATGAGCCCGCCGACTTCTTGGTGGGGCTTATCTGCTTTATGTTTGAGCTCGTCTATCCAGCGAGCCGCACGCTGGCGCGCGAGCAGGGCGATATCTACCGCCTGCTCGACGCGCCCTTTGGCATTACGCGGCCCTTTACCGACCCCGCCACGCAGGCGACTTGGAGCCGCCTTAAGGACGAGATGCGCGACTGGCTGGCGCGCGCCTAGTGCTCAAGCTGGGCCAGCAGTTCCTCGACGACCTCGACGGCATCGCCAACAACCTTGTACTGGGCAGCACCAAAGATGGGGGCATCCGGGTCCTCGTTGATGGCGATAATGCACTCTGCCCCACCGATGCCGGCAAGATGCTGGATGGCGCCCGAAACACCGATACTCACGAGAAGCTTGGGCGAAACCGATACGCCGGTCTGGCCAATCTGATGGCGATACTCCAACCAGCCGGCCTCCACGACAGGTCGCGTGCAGCCAAGCTCGGCTCCCAGAGCCTCGGCGAGCCTTCGCATCAGGGGCAGATTCTTCTTGGAGCCAATGCCGCGGCCCACCACGACCAAGCGCTCGGCATCGGCGATCGAGGCCTGCTGCCCCCACTCCTCGGCGGGAATCGAGATCTCGACACGAGCCTTAGCATCATCCGCAAGCGATATCTGGGTGATCGTGCCGGAGCGGCCGTAGTCAAAGTCGGGCGCCTTAAAGATGCCGGGACGAACCGTTGCCATCTGGGGACGATGATTGGGGCAGACGATGGTGGCCATCAGGTTGCCGCCAAACGCCGGACGCGTCTGCTGCAGCAGTCCCGTCTCCGCATCCATCGAAAGCACGGTGCAGTCAGCCGTAAGGCCCGTCTGCAAACGCACGGCAACGCCGGGTGCAAGTTCTCGACCAAAAGCGGTCGCGCCGTATAGAATGGCCTCGGGTTTGCGTTCGGCTACCAAATCGCAGATCAAGCGGGCGTAGACCTCCGCATCGTTTTGGCGCAGGCGCTCGTCGCGACAGGCCAGGACTTCGTCGGCGCCCGCGCAAACCAGATGCTCCAGGTCACCGAGAGAACCCTCGGGGCCCATACCGACCAGTGCCACCAGACGGCAGCCGCGAGCATCGGCAAGCTCGCGGCCCTTACCCATAAGCTCATAGGCAACGGGAGCCACCGTATCGCGCTCGTCGGTCTGCGCGAATACCCAAATGTCTCGATATGCATCGAGGTCCACCGCACCAGCAGCCTCGTCACGCTCGATCGAGATAGCGTTGACAGGGCAGGCGTCGACGCACCCACCGCATAGGATGCAGCCGTCGGTTACGCGGGCGCATCGGCTGGGTCGCTCGCCTTCCACTACGATGCCGCCCGAGGCACAGGCGCGAACGCAGCGACCGCAGCCGATACAGGCTTCGCTATCGATAATCAGTCCGCTCATCTATGCCATCCCCTCGATAATCTTGGCAAGTTTTACCGCCTGCTCGGACGCCGTTCCCTCAACGGCCTCGCACGTTTGGTCACGGTCGGGCACAAACGAGCGCACGACCTGTGTCGGCGACCCGGCAAGACCGCAACGCGCGGGGTCGGCGTTCACGTCGGCGGCACTGACCACGCGCACGTCCGCCTCCTCCGCCGCGCGAATACCGGCAATACTCGGCATACGCAACTGGCCAATCTCCTTGGCAGTCGTCATCGCGCACGGCATCTCAAGATACACCGTCTCCTCGCCGGCATCGCATCCGTGAACGAGCGCCAGCGAGCCACAGGTCGTAAAGCCCGCGCTCTGCACGCAACTCACGTCGGTCACGCAGGGAATCTCAAAGGCTCCGGCAAGCTCGGGACCAATCTGGGCCGTATCGCCATCCACCGCCATCTTGCCGCAGATGAGCAGGTCGAAGTCCTCGTCGAGCGCCTCGATGCCGCACTTGAGGGCATAGGTGGTTGCCAGTGTATCGGCACCTGCAAAGGCACGATCGGTCAGCAGCAGCGCGTCGTCGGCACCTCGAGCGATGCAGTCGCGCAGCAGCGACTCGGTCGCGGGGATGCCCATCGACACCACCGTTACGCGCACGTCCATGCCAAAGCCGATAAAGTCGTCTTTCAGCGCCAGCGCGCATTCCAAAGCGCTCGCATCAAAGGGATTAATGACCGCCTGCTTGCCATCGCGCACGATGGTATTGGTCTTGGGGTCCATCTTGACCTCGGTGCTGCCCGGCACGGCCTTGACGCACACCACCATATGGAAATCGCTCATCTTCACGCGCCCCCTTTCTGGACGAGCTCATCCAAGAGCTTCTCCGAAAACAGGTTGCCGCGACCCAGCTGCCCGTCGGGATCGAGCTGGAGCTTGAGCCGCGCCGACTCGACCATGGCCTCGTGACCGTACATCGTCTCTAAGAAGCCCGCCTTGATCTTGCCGACGCCGTGCTCGGCAGAAACGGCACCGCCCATAGCCGTTACCTCCGCAGCCCACTGGGCAAACAGCTCGCCACCGCGACGGTAGTCCTGCGCATCGCGCGGCAGGATGTTCACATGCAGATGGTTGTTACCGATGTGCCCCCAGGCAGCAGATTCAAGCCCGCTTTCGGCCAGTGTGCGGCGATAGAGGGCCACGACATCGGCAAGGCGTGCATTGGGCACCGACATATCCGAACCCAGTTTGGTGATGATGGGATCCGTGCGGCGACGCTCGTCGATAAGCATGTTGACGCTCTCGGGCACCGCGTGGCGGAAGAACCGCTGGCACTCGCGATCGACCTCGGTGCGCGCGACCCATGTCGCATCGTCGCGGCCACCCGCAAACTCGAGCACCCATCCCAGGTGGTACAGTTCCTCGGTCGCCTGGGCCTCGTCATCGCAGTCGAGCTCCACGTAGACACAGACCTTGGCCTCTTTGTCGAGCGCCGGCAGCGAGGCAAACGCCGTCGACTGCTCGCGCTGGCGACGTAGAATATCCAGGGCGCCAGCGTCGAAGTACTCGATGGCAGCCGCATGGGACAGGACGGGACGCACGGAATCGGTAAAGGACACGGCCTTGTCTTCGCTATCGAAAAGGCAGCTCACACCCCAAACGACCGCAGGCGCCGCCTGCAGGGCAATCTCGAGCTCGGTGATAACGCCGAGCGTGCCGCAAGCACCGATAAAGAGGTCGATGGCGTCCATTTCGTCCGCAACGAAATAGCCTGAGGCATTTTTTGTCTTGGGCATGGTATAGCCGGGAAGATCGAGCTCGAGCGTACGGCCCGCTGCCGTCACGAGCGACAGGTGGCGGCCCTGGGCAAAAGCCTCGCCGCGCTGAAGCTCAAGCAAATCGCCATCAGCCAGTGCGACGTGGAGTCCCGTGATATGTGGGCGCATGGGACCGTAGGCGTAGCTGCGGGCACCAGAGGCGTTACATGCCGCCATGCCGCCCAGACAGGCAGACGTCTCGGTGGGATCGGTGGGAAAGAACTGCTCGGGGGCCTCTTGGAACTCCTCGTAGGCCTCAAGCGATGCCTGGTCCCAACCAGCAGTCGGCAGCACCTTCTTGCTCAGCTGCTTGCGCAGCTCCGAGAGCACAACGCCCGGCTCCACGCGCAGCAGAAATTGGCCTTGTTCATCGCGGCGAAGACCCAAGTAGCGATTCATGCGGGAAGTATTGAGAATGTGACCGCCATGAGGCACGGCACCGGCGGCAAGACCGGTCCGGGCGCCCTGAACCGTCACCGGGACACGCTCGGCATGGAGCTTTTTCAAAATGGCGCGGACCTCGTCTTCCGTTGTCGGAAACGAGATGCTCGAGGCCTCGCCCGATGTGCGAGACTCATCGCGACCATACTCTTCGAACTCGTCGGTGAAGGGTTTAATGGTTGCAGACACGCGAACTCCCCCTTTAGCTAACTACAGTGTTTGCAGGGAGATGTTACCGCATCGTTTCGTCGACGTGTTCGAGACCGTCTCCATAATTGGCGTTTTTTACGTTCGTGTAATTCGGTGAGCGGCTGGATTTCCTCGACAGACGATGCTTTTGACACATATGGCCCCGCCGTCGCCGACCGCGCGATTGTCGCTCGAAAAAATGTTGGAGTATTTTTTGCCGCCATTTACCTGCGGAGACGCCGATCCGTCAAGCATTTGGTCAGAAATTGGTCAAGTAGCGGCTGATACCGTCGGCATCGACAGCCAAAACCGATAGAAGTTTTGGCCCAGAAGCAGGGAGGTTCCCATGGCATATTACTGGCCCCAGTACGGCATCGCCATCGAAGTCGACGACGATCCCCATCTCCTGCCTTTTGACGAAGAGGCATTCCCCGATACGACGGTCTACCACGTTACCACCGATGTGATCTGCGACCCCGAGTCGTTCTCGGCGCTCGCCCACCACATCGCGCATATCCACGACATCGAGCTCCCTCCCGACTTCGACGAGCTTGTCTACTCGCGCCGCCTGATGCTTCACATGCTCTTTGGAGCGGACCCGTCCACCTTTGCGCGCATCTATACCGCCAAGGATGCCGCATGAGCGCGAAGAAGCCACCCCACTTTGCAGGCCTGGGACATCGCAAGAAGCTCATCGTTGCCTGCCTGGCCATCGTCTGCGCCCTTGTCGCCGTAGGACTATACGCTTGGCAGTCGCAGCCCGTACCCGAGGCGGGCGCTTCGGTTACGACGGCGGAGGGCAAAACGCGTCAGGAAATCCAAGATGAGCTCGACGCCATCGTCCGCGACAACATGATGACGATTTCGGTCGCACCGGTCGCCCAGCTGCAGGAGGACGGCAAGCTGCGCGTCAACGTCCAAAACGTCCAAGACAATAAATTTCCCCAGCGATTCCGCGTCATCCAAAACGACGAGACCATGTACGAATCCGGTGTGGTCGAGACCGGCAAGACAATCGAGACGTGCCCCGCCGGCGACATCAAAGAAGGCGAGGCGTACATCGAGATCCAGGCACTCGATGCCAAGACCCTCGACAGCCACGGCAATCCGACACGTGTCAAGGTACGGGTTGAGCAAGCCGAGAACTAGCTTTCCGGCCGACGCGGCACCGCACGCAATTCACCAGCATTCGTCCAATCATCGCGGGGACGGCCCGCGGCGAATAGAAAGGAACGACCATGGACATCACCAGGAACATGAACGGAGCCAGAGCGCTCGTCGTGGGCGCAGGGCTCGCGCTCGCGCTCGCAATGGGCGCCGCCCCGACGCCAGCTATGGCAGCCGGGCGCGTTGGAACCACGAAAGTAATGGTCAGGACCGAGATCGACAACGTTGAGTTCAAAGTTCCGACGGTTATTCCCTTCGTCGCCAAGGCCGACGGCACGCTTCAGGGCCCCTCAGAAGACGCGGCCACCATCGACAATCATTCGGCCTACGGCATCCATGTCACCAACATGAAGATCGACGCCATGAACACCTGGACCATTGCCGCCGACGCCAAGGCCGGAACCGCGCAGAACTCCATCGACTTTAAGGTCGGCCCCGACGGCGCGCTCCAGAACGCCAGCACCGCAATGCAGGGGACGGGCCTCGATCTTTCCAAGAATGCAGCCTTCGACATGGGCTACCAGGGCATTGCCGGCGGCACGGACAAAATTAAGCTCAAGACAAGCGGAAACGTCGCCCGCGTCACGCGCGACATCTTCCGCGTAACCGGCGAAGGCGATCAGGTTGCAACGATCACCTGGACGGTCGAGCCCGGTGCGCACACGGCATAAGGCCGTCGCCCTGGCCGCCGCCGTCAGCATCCTAGCGTTTGGGCCAGCCATGGCCTTTGCCCAGCAAGAACAGGCGCAGGCCGCCACGCAAGTGACGGTCGACCTCTCGGAGCTCGACCGCGGCGACCGCGAGGAACCGTTGGCGCAGACAGGCGACAGACGATGGCTCTTGGCAGCAGGCGCCACAGCAGCAGGCGCGGGCACCGCCGGCCTCGGTCTGCACATCAAACGCAGCCAGAAACAAAACACGAACAGGCCGCACTAAATTAGCTAAGGAGACCCCATGGCATCGAAGAACCTTTTGCCCGTCGTCGCACTCTGCGGCGCGCTCGCAACCGGAACGCCTGTCGCCGCTTGGGCGACTCCCGTCATGGCAGACTCCTTACCAGCAGCCCTAAGCTCCGCACCAAATCCGCCGAGCGCCATTGCGTGCAAGCGTTTTTCGATCGCACAGGCCGCAATCTCAACCTCGGGATGCCTTCGTCGTAATACGGACGGCTCGATAGTCGTGGATATCAATCGTTCGAACAAGGCAAACGGCTCCCAGGCGGGGTGCGCCGTCTGCACATGGCGCTCGGTTGTGCTCGATGCAGATGGCGATCCATGCAATTTAGAGCTGCGCATCGACATCGCTTCGGTCGATGACTCGGCGAACGGAGCGAAGGTCGCCTTCGACGGTACGTTTTTTGAGAAAGGAGGCGGTATATGTCTGGGCTGCGCCGCCGCGAATGCAGACGATGCGCAGCCCACCCTCTCATTCACGGCATCGTTGCGGCTGACCAAAGCCGGTACCGATGCCATCGCGGCGGGAGAAGCGTCCCTGCTGTTCTACGCCGTCAGCACCAAAGACACAGACGCTCATTTCGAGAAGCCAGCCGGATCACTCAGCCTTACACGAGGGATAGAGGCAGGCCCTATTGAAATCGATGCCCACGCGCAAAGCAGGCAACGCATTCTTGCCGACCCGGCGCTTCTCGAAATGGAGTGGAACGGATCCGGAGCCATCGGAATTCTCCCCTCCGCGCTTGACGCCAAGACGCTCCCCCCAAACGACGAACCCATCAACGCAACCATACAAGAAGAGAGCGCGGATAAAGAAGCAGGTGCGGGCGACACGCCGTCGCCGACAAACAGCGTCCCAGCTTCTTTCGAAGCGCCGAATGAGCCCGCTGCCGATCCAAACGATCCCGAGCTCACGGACAGTCTGGGGCTTGCTGATCCTCAAGAGATCGATGAAGGTAACTGCCGCGTGCTTGCCGCGCTCGACCACACAGAGGTCATCGACGCTGCGAACATCGAAGTTGCCGCCGCCAATCAGCCCATCCGCAAGTCAGCCATCATCGCATTTCCTGAATCCATCGAAGTCGTCTTTTTGCCATCGGGCGAGGTCGTGGCCCCAACACTGCTCACCTTGTTGGGCGCCAAGAATACTCGAAACGAAATTAAAAAGGTCACAGTTGTCGACCCCGCAACCACCGCCAAGCTGCGTTTATACGCCGTTGCTCCAGACGGAGGCAAGACCTTGGAATTCGATGGTGACACACTCCTAGCCTGGCGACGTCTGGACATTATGCAAGACGTCTCGTATCAGATCGAACTCGAAGGGTTTGATCGTGCCCGCGATGCCAATATCATTGCCGCGGCTATTGAATCCCCACAGCGGCTTATGACACTGCGCTTTGAATACTATCCCTATGTCCCGACAACCACCTGAGGCTTAAATGCTGCGCATCATTCCTAACACCACTTATATAACGTATTAGATGAGTCGCGATGTGCCTCGCATTTCGTTCTGCTACGATTGCCACGTTGGCATCAATACAGGAGGGCTCATGCCGGGCTTGGGAACAATCATCAACGTTGTGCTTTTAGTTGCGGGCGGTCTTTTGGGATTAGCGGGCGGCCGCTTCATTACACCGCGCATCCAAGACACGCTCATGAAAGCATCGGGGCTGTGCGTCCTGTTTATCGGCCTGGGCGGCACCATGCAAAAGATGCTCATCATCGATGGAAAGGCGCTAGCGACCACCGGTACCACCATGCTCATCGTCTCATTTGCGCTCGGTTCGCTCATCGGCGAGGCCATCAACTTGGAGGCCGCCATCGAGAACCTTGGCGAATGGCTCAAGCGCAAAACCGGCAGCGAGGGCGATAACGAGTTCACCAACGCTTTTGTCTCGACATCGCTGACCGTCTGCATCGGTGCCATGGCTATCGTGGGATCGATCCAGGACGGTCTGCTCGGTGACTGGTCAACGCTTGCCTTGAAAGGCGCATTGGACTGCATCATCGTCTGCACCATGACGGCGTCGCTTGGCCGCGGCTGCATTTTCTCCGCCCTGCCCGTCGCCGTGTTCCAGGGGACGATCACGTTGTTTGCCGGCGCGCTCTCCCCCATCATGACCACGGCAGCCCTCGACAGCCTTTCGCTCGTAGGCTCCATGCTCATCTTCTGCGTCGGCGTCAACCTCATCCGTCCTCAGACCTTCCGCACGGCCAATATGCTCCCCTCCGTCGTCATCGCCGTCATCTACGCCCTCCTGTTCTAAATCTATCAACGCAGCGGTATCTCGAACATCTGTTTGATGCTGTGCTATGATATGAGGTCACCGTAGCTGCGTTAGGAGAGGAGAAGCGGTGGCCGACCAGGACATCAAGATGCTCATCGAGCGCATTATGGCCGAGGCCCGGACCCATCAGTCCACCCGCTTCTCAAACGAAATCTACGCAGACGAGCCGATTCTCAAAACCGGCCGACAGATGCAGAATTTCCTCCCCGACCAGTACCGTAAAATGCGCGAGATATCGCGCTGGCAGGATGACCCCAAGGGCGGTGCGGGCCGCTGGCTATCGGAAGCCGAGCTTTTTTACCGCCAGGGCCTGCTGATGGCCGACTTTGAGGACGACTGTCCCTACAACGGCACCTTTAAGTCGTACTTTCCCACCTACAACGCCATGAGCGACCGGCAGCTGCGCGGCTACTTTACCTGGCGTGCCCAAGTGCGCCGCGGAACCGTCGAGGAAACGTCTACGTCCTTTGCCTTTCTGTATCTCTATGAGCTGATTTGCGGCATTGGCGTAGATGACCCGCTCGACGGTTTTAACAAGATCAAGGCCTTTTGGGATGTCTATCGCGCCTTCGAGCCCGGCATTGATCGGTTTGCACGCGTGTGGTTGCAGGATTACGCCGTATTCCATGGGCTCGACCCCAAGCTGCTCCGCGACTCTAAAACCGTCATGTTCGATAACGCCCTTATCGAGCTGCGGCGCGCGGCACGAGACCTTGTACCGGCACCGGCACCGTCCGACCAGACCCCCAAACGTCGCAAAACCTCCGAGCCAACGCTCCCCCTTCCGCCCGATGAGGTGCGCGAGGAGCGACTCATGGCCGCCATCAACGCCCTCTCCACGTACAACCTAAGTAACTCGCGGCTCGACCGCAGCCACCACCGCGATCTGCGCCACGTGGCATGCGCCGTGTATGTCCGCATGTCGCGCTACTATGACACGCACCGAAAGACCGGCATCGTAGCGAGCTTGTTTGGGGAGGAGACGGCCATGCCCTACACCATGTTTGCCTCGGCCGTATTCTTTGCGCCCGAGCGCCACGAGGACTGCGAATACCGCCTGGATCCCATCCATATCTACCGTTGCCAAAACGGCTTTTGGGAATGTATGCGTATCCATGGTAGTAGGCAAAAGAGCAGCAAGCTCGGTGAAATGATGCGCGCCTGCGACCAACGCCTGCGCCTGGCGCTGGACCCCGCCCATCCCCTTAAGGAAGAAAAGGTCCCCAAATATCTGGCCAAGATTATCGATGACGAGATTGTGGCATGGCTTTCGTGGGACGCCGCACACCAGCCCGTCAAGATCGATATCGACCTGACTCAGCTGGGGCACATTCGGAGCGCCGCTGCGCAAACGCGCGAAGCACTTTTAATCGACGAAGAGCGCGAGGACGATGTGCCCACAGAGGTCGATACGGCGGAATCCGAGCAACCGGAAGCCAAGCCTGCGACCGACGTGATGGCCGAGCCGATCGCGGCGCCTACGGAGCGCAACAAAGCCGACGAGCCAACCATTTCCACCGAACAGTTTGGCGTCGTGGCACCGCTCCTCGCACCGACGCCAGCGGTCGTATCGACTGCACCCGCTGGCACCGCAACCGAACTCGCGCCCGCCGCAGATGCCTTCCTTCGCGCGCTGCTCGAGCAAAACGCAGCGCAAGCGACATTGGCGGTAGTGCAATCGGAGCAGAGCGAGGACATGCTCGTCGACAGCATCAACGAGGCGCTCTTTGACCTGGTGGGTGACACCGTTATCGAGTTTGGAGCGGCAGGACCGCAGATCATCGAGGATTACGAAGCAGACGTGAGAGGATACCTAGACCATGAGTGATACCGCACCCACAGCACCCCGCGTGCCCAAGCGCGTCGCTGCCGTCATTCTCAACTCGCTCAAGGGCGGCGTGGTCCCGCGCATCGGCCTTCCTTACATCACCGTAGGGCGCGAGGTCGAGATCCGCGCCCTGCTCACCGATCTGAGTCTCATCGCCGACGGTGGCGCGAGCTTCCGCTTTCTGGTCGGTCGTTACGGCGCCGGCAAGAGCTTTTTGCTCCAGACCATCCGCACGCACGCCATGGGCGAAGGATTCGTCGTCGCTGATGCCGACCTGTCGCCCGAGCGCCGCCTGCAGGGCGGTCAGGGACAGGGCCTTGCCACCTACCGCGAGCTCATCCGCAATATATCGACCAAGACGCGCCCCGAGGGCGGTGCGCTCAACCTTATTTTGGATCGCTGGGTCGCCTCGTGCGCCGACGTCGACGAGTCGGTCGTCAATGCCCAACTGGCCCCGCTCGAGGAGATGGTCCACGGCTTCGACTTCACCCGCATGCTCCGCCGCTATCGCATGGCCGTATCCGAGGGCGATGAAGAGGCTATGAGCCGCGTGACCAAATGGATTCGCGGCGAGTACCACACCAAGAGCGAGGCTCGCGCCGAACTGGGGTCCTCAACCATCATCAGCGACGATGACTGGTACGACTACGTCAAACTCATCGCGCGTTTTTTTGGTTTGCAGTGGCTACAAGGGCATGCTGGTGCTCATCGACGAGCTCGTGAATCTGTATAAGATTCCCAACGCCATTACGCGCCAGTACAACTACGAGAAGATCCTGACCATGTACAACGACACGCTCCAGGGCAAGGCGCAGTACCTGGGCATGATCATGGGTGGCACGCCAACCTCCATCGAGGACCGTCGCCGCGGCGTGTTCTCCTACGAGGCCCTGCGCAGCCGACTCGCTCAGGGCCGTTTTGCGCGCGAGGACCTTAAGGACATGCTCGCGCCCATCATTCGTCTGCAGCCACTCACCTATGAGGAGCTGCTGGTGCTCATCGAAAAACTCATGCAGATCCATGCCGGCTACTTTGGCTGGACGCCCACGCTTACCGAGAACGACTTGGTGGACTTTCTCAAGATTGAGTTTGGCCGCGTGGGAGCCGATACGCACTTGACGCCGCGTGAGGTCATTCGTGACTTTATCGAGCTGCTCGACATCCTATGCCAAAACCCCGACGCCAACGTGGCCGAGCTACTGCAAAGCGTCGGCGGCGACGCGCTGGCGCCGGCAACAGCAACAGGCGACACCGGCACCGCAAGCGGCGACCGCAATTTCGCCGAATTCACCATCTAACCCGCCAAAAAGGGACAGGTTTATTTTGGCAGGCTTTATCTGGGCAAACGTCGAGGCAGTGATGCGGCAAGCCACTGCTCACCGCGTTAAGAGGTTCGTATTTGAGAGGAGGCCCCGTGAACGCCTTTGACCGCTACGCCCCGTTTATCCAAGACTTCATCTACTCCCACGATTGGGAGAGCTTGCGCTCTATCCAGGTTGCGGCAGCTGATGCCATCTTTAACACGCAAGATAATGTGCTCCTGACGGCATCCACGGCTTCCGGCAAAACCGAGGCAGCCTTCTTTCCCATCCTGACCGAGTTTTGGGAGAACCCGCCCGCAAGCGTGGGCGCCCTCTACATTGGCCCCCTCAAGGCGCTCATCAATGACCAATTCGTCCGCCTCAACGATCTGTGCGAAGAAGCCGATATCCCTGTCTGGCACTGGCATGGCGATGTCTCGCAGTCGCACAAGGCTAAGCTCATCAAAAAACCGAGCGGCATCTTGCAGATTACGCCCGAGTCACTCGAGGCGCTCCTGATCCATAAGCACATGGCGATCCCTCGTATGTTCTGCGACCTGCGCTATGTGGTTATCGACGAAGTCCATTCGCTCATGCGCGGCGACCGCGGCGGGCAGACGCTCTGCCTTATCGAGCGGCTCTCGCGCATGGCAGGCGTGCAGCCCCGCCGCATCGGTCTGTCGGCAACCATCGGCGACCCCGAGCGCACGGGCGCCTTCCTGTCGCAGGGGACGGGACGCAACTGCGTCATCCCCCGTTTTGAGGAGCCGCGCCGCGTGTGGCGCATCTCCATGGAGCACTTCTACAACTCGGGTCCCCAGGCGCAGCAGCGAGGATTCGAGAGCATGGGTCCTCAAGAGGCCGAAGTGCTTGCGTGCGAGCGCATTGAGGCAGTGACACCCGCGGCGCTGCCCGCATCCGGACAAGACATGCGCCACAGCGGACAGCTCACACAGGCGGAACGTCGTCAACGTCGCGAGCAGGCGCGGGGCAAGGACGCTCCCAAAGACCGTCGCACTTCCTCGGCCCCCGAGGGCGAAGTCGACATCCCACGAGCGACCGAGCAGGCGCTTCTCAGCCCCACCGACACAGCGCCAGACAACGCCGACCCCGGCATGGGCTATATCTTCGAACACACCCGCGGCCGCAAGTGCTTGGTCTTTGCCAATTCGCGCGAGGAGGCAGAGGCCGTGTGCTCCATGTTGCGCAGCTACTGTGAAAACCGGCACGAGCCAGACCGCTTCCTTATCCATCATGGCAACCTCTCGGCATCGCTACGCGAGACCGCCGAGGAGCTCATGCGCGACGAGGAACAGGCGCAGACAACCGTCACCACCTCTACGCTGGAGCTCGGCATTGATATCGGTCGCCTGGAGCGCGCGTTCCAGATCGATGCACCGTTTACCGTCAGCTCCTTTTTGCAGCGCATGGGACGCACGGGACGCCGCGATCTTCCGCCCGAGATGTGGTTTGTCATGCGCGAGGAGGAACCCGAGCCGCGCACGATGATGCCCGAGACCATTCCGTGGAAGCTCCTCCAGGGCATCGCGCTCGTACAACTCTATCGCGAGGAAAAATGGGTCGAGCCGCCCGAGCTCGATCGACTCCCCTACAGTTTGCTCTATCACCAGACCATGTCGACGCTCGCCAGCACCGGCGAGCTCACACCGGCCGAGCTTGCCCAGCGCGTGCTCACGCTGAGCTATTTCCACCGCGTCTCGGCCGATGACTATCGCGTACTGCTGCGCCACCTCATCAAGATCGACCACATCCAGGTCACCGAGGGCGGTGGGCTCATCGTGGGTCTCGCGGGCGAGCGTATCATTAACAACTTTAAGTTTTACGCCGTGTTCCAGGAAAACGAGGAGTTCACCGTTCGCAGCGAGTCGGCCGAGTTGGGCACGATTGTCAATCCGCCACCGCCCGGTGAGCGCATCGCCATCGCCGGACACTGCTGGATTGTCGAGGAAGTGGACTGGAAGCGTCATACCGTCTTTGCCACGCAGGTCAAGGGCCGTGTGCCGGCCTACTTTGGCGACTGCCCCGGTGACATCAACACACATGTACTCGAGCGTATGCGCAAGGCGCTTAACGAGCACGCGTCGTATCCGTACCTCATGGGTAATGCACGGGCCCGTCTGGCGCAGGCTCGCCATACGGCCGAGATTTCGGGCGCGGGAACCAAGCCGCTCATTAACTTAGGCGGCGACACCTGGGTGCTCTTCCCCTGGTTGGGAAGCTACGCCTTTCTGGCGCTCGAACGTATGCTCAAGATTAAATGCGCCGCGGAGCTTGGCCTTCGCGGGCTCGATCCGTCGCGTCCATACTTTATGCAGTTTAAGATGAAAGCCGACGAGGAGACGTTCTTCGAGGTGCTCGCCGTCGAGGCCGAGAAGGACTTCGATCCCATCGAGCTCGTTTATCCCGGCGAGGTGCCCTACTTTGATCGGTACGATGAGTTCGTTCCCGAGGAGCTCGTGCGCAAAGGCTTTGCCGAAGGCGTGCTCGATATCGAGGGCATGAAGCAGCGCATCCGCAGCTGGCGCGACCACGCATAAGACCAGTCTTTTTGGGACGGGGCTCTTTTAGCCACCCTGGCAGGTAACGCAAACGGTCTGGCTGACTAACGGCAGGGGTAGCTAAAAGAGCCCCGTCCCAAAAAGACTGGTCGAAAGAAGCCCACCCCGAATAGGCTAGTCGTGGAGGGCGATGCCGAGGAAGTCGGAATCGAAGGGCACGGCTTCGGCAAAAGCGTAGTTGCCGTCGCTGGCGATGAGCAGGTAATTCTCCTCGCCACCGAACTCCGCATCGCCACATGGGACCACCCAAGCATAGGCAAACACCTCGAGTGCCGTGGCAGCGCAGTCGCGCAGGAACGTCACATCGTTCCCCTCGTTCGAGCTCACGATATTAGCCACGTAGATGCCGCCCGAGTTCAAGCTACCCCGCACCAAACGCAACGCCTCAACCGTCGCCAGCTCGCGCACGGGCTCGGCACCGCCAAAGCAATCGCTCACGACCGCATCGTAGCGACGATGCCCCACGCTTGTCACACCCAGATACGAGCGGGCCTCGGCGGTAATCACCCGCAACCGATCGCCCACCGTGTGCTCCAGCTCGCCCAGGTAGAACCAACGACGTGCCAGACGCGTAATCTCGGCATCGTACTCAATGACGTCCATACACAAGCCCTCGTGCGACATCAGCGCAAACTTGGGATAGGCAAACCCGCCGCCGCCCAGCATAAGCATGCGCTCGACGCCGTGACCATACGCGTCGCGCATTGCATCCTCGGCCTCAAACACATCGTCAAACGCACGATAATACGCAAAGACGGGCTCCGCCCAACGCTCGCCAACGTAGGTCGCGCTTTGGTAGACGCCGCCTTGCACCAACACGCGAACCTCGCCGCCGCCCTCATCGTGCACGCGCTTCACGCGCGCCAACCCATTGCGGGTCCTCGCGACCTGCAAACAGGCAGCGCGAACAGCGACGGCGGCCGCACCAAGCGCCGCAGCACCCAGGGCAACGCCGGCGACGACGCCAGCAGAAACACTCGGCTTGTTCATCTAGAGCTCCTTTTGCAGATAGAGTCCATGGTCGTAAAAACCCAAATGGCGATAGTACTCACGCGTGCCGATCGCGCTGATCACGTTGACGCGCGCATAACCCGCATCCCGGGCAATCTCGCACGCACGCTCTACGAGCAAACGCCCCAATCCATGGTGCTGGGCCGCCTGGCCTTGATCCCCCACGCGCGCCGCCATGCCATACACGTGCACCTCGCGAATCATCGCCTCGTCCGGCATCGTCGGCAACTCGTCCGCATGCGCGGCAACAAACGAATGGTCGGGCAGCGACAACCGCAAAAAGCCCGCGATCTTGCCCTGCGGCGTCACCCACTGCAAAAAGCGCTCGTGCGTCACCGGCGTCTCGTACGTCACTTCTTCGTCAAGGGTCAACTCGCCCAGGTCGGCACCCGCCGTGCTGATCTCGCGATAGCGAATCTCACGCACCGTCGCACCGTCACCCCGAGCAGCCAGGCGGTTCTCAACGAGCTGACGCAGGTTGGGCTTCTTGTTGCCCACCATAATGTCGTCGGAGCTAAAGTCGCGAATCATGCGGCTGATGCGGCAGAACGCCGGCGTCACCACGATGTCATCGGCCAGTACGTCGAGCAGCTCTTCCTCGGTATAGGGGCGCCACTCGCCACGCTCGTAACAGCCCACCAGGCGCGAACCCTCGATGAGCGCACACGGGTAGACCTTGACCTCGTCGGGCATAAAGGCGCCCTCGGTCATAAAGCGCTCGTAGTCGCGCTTGTCACCCTCGGGCGTGGCGCCCAGCAAGTTGAGCATAAAATGCGCATGGATCTTAAAGCCAAACAGGCGCGCAAGCGAAAACGCGCGCTCGATCTGCGCCACCGAAATGCGACGCTCGTTGATATCGAGCAGATGCTGGTCGAGGCTCTGGATGCCCATCTGGATCTTGGTACAGCCCAGACGACGGATGAGCGTGAGCGCCTGCGGTGTTACAGCATCGGGACGCGTTTCGATAACGAGCCCCACCACGCGATGCTTCGCCGTCTCGTTGATGCGTTGCTGCTGCTCAAGCTCCTCCATCGTTGCCGTCTGCCACTCGGCGACCTCGCCCCACGGCGTGCCGGGGCCGTACAGACAACGCACCGCGCGGTTATAGCCGTCCACGGCAGCATCCACACGCCCCTGCTCGTCGGCAACGCCGGCAGCGAGCTTGGCCTCGTCTGTCGCAATGTCGGCAGCCCGATAGCGCTCGCGGCGCTCTGTTACCACCGGCGGCAGGGCATCGGCGGGAGCATCATCGAGCAGGCGCCCTGCCTCGGCACGGCTGATGCCCGGACGCGCCAACATGGGGTTAGCCGCCACACCAGCCACGGCATCGTCATTGAGCGCACGGAAGAGCTCCGACATAAACCATGCCTGATACCCTTGCGGATAGTCGCTCCAGGTACCACCGAGCACGATGAGCTCTATCTTGTCGGTCGCATGCCCCATCTGCGAAAGCGCGGTCAGACGAGCGCTCACCTGCAGATACGGATCGAAGCAGTTTTGCTCCGCACGGGCACACGCCGGCTCGGCATGCAGATAGCTCTTGGGCATGCGCAGATCGTTGGGACAAAATAGGCAATCGCCCGAGCATGGCCAGGGCTTGGTGATGACGGTAATGGTCGCCACGCCCGAAGCCGTGCGGCGCGGCTTCATGCGCAGCACCTGCAGCAGTTGGCGTTCCAGATCGGCATCGACATTCCACGCAGCCCACCGAGCCGGCTCCTCACGTTTAACCCGCTGGTAGAACGGCAGCAGACGGCGCTTGGCCAAATCGCGTTTGTCGGCACCCTCACGGCGCGCCTCGGCATGTATCAGTTTGACGAGCGCCTTGTCGTCCACGGTCTCGCCGCGGCGCAGGGCATCGAGTATGTTCAAGATAATCTGTTCCATGCCCCCATTGTAAGGGCAAAGGCGCCGAAGCCGATCTCGGCTTCGGCGCCTTCATCAAACAGCGCGTCTATATCTTCGCCTAGGCTTTCGTCTGCCCCACTACTCCGAATCAAACGACATGTCGCCCGAATCGACTTCAAAACTATACACAGCAGACTTATCCCCGTTATCGAATTCAAGATTCAAAATGGTCTCGCCGTCGTAGCCAAGCGGAAGGAAATCGCTCTCGAAGTCGCCGCTGCCCAAGGTGAGGCTCGCCTTAAAGCCCGTAGAGTTCGGAACCGTCATCTCCACATCGCCCGAGCCCACACTCACGTCCATCGACTTCGCGGGGGCCTGGTAGAGCTCGAACGTCACATCGCCCGAACCGACCTCAGCACTGAGCGCATCAGTCACGCTGCCCGCAAACTCTACATCTCCCGCACCCAGGAAAAGGTCGAAACCATCACAGGTGACACCGGCAATCTGCAGATCACCCGAGCCCACGTGCGCGTTGACTCCCTTCAGATGTTCGGCAACACGGCGCGGCAGCTCGACCGTAACTGAGCGATCGATTGCCTTACCGTCATCACTTCCAAACTGGGAAACCTTGAGCGTCGAGTCCTCGACGGATGCGATGTTCTGCGTCGCGGCCTTGGAGGCATCCATACCATTGGCAACGCGTCCCCGCTCGATAACGCGAGCCTTGTTACCATCAATAACCTTGACGTCCACCGTAGCCGCATCGATATCGAAATCGAGGTAGCGAAACTCATCGGCATCAAAGGTCGTACACGAAAGCTGCTGAGGCCGAGCGGAATAGTTACCGCCATCGTTCATAAAATCGTCGTCATCAACCACATCGTCCATACCGGACAAGCCGGGTATAACATCGTCGAGATCCCACGGGCCATCAAAATGAATCAAAGTCCGCGAAACGCCAAAAACAAGCCCGATAATCAGTACAAACGCTCCGATGCCGACGCCCAGGCGCAGCTTGGATTCATGCGAAAGCTTCATCATTCGTCACCTTCTTTGGCACATGGCTCAGCGGTGGCCGCGGTAGCCACGTCAGCATCAGGTTCCGCAGAAGTATCCTTCCCCTGGGCCCTGACCGCCACCGGTGCCGGACCAACCTGAATATCCCCGCGCGCCCAATCGCCATCGAGTGCACGCGCCACCCAGTGATAGATGGGAATCGTGAAGAAGATCAGCGCAGCAAAGGGGCCGGCACCAAACAGGAACATCAGTAAAAAGAACAGCAGCCAGCACACGGCCCAATACGGGAATGACTGGAACGGACCCTTCACCGGAGTCGGACCAGCCGCACCGGTACCCGTCACCTGAGCCGTCGCCGCATTGGCAGCCTGCGCACTCCAGCTTGCCGCCTGCGCCGCCTTGGCTGCCGCGTCACTTGCCTGCGTTGCCGCCTCGGTGGCGCGCGCCGCCGCCTCATGGGTGCGGGCGCGCTCTGCCGCCTCGGCCTCGCGCTGACGAGCGCGGTCCTCGTTCTCAAACTCGATATCGTCCTCAATCTCATCGCTCGGATTGAGCAGCTCGTCCAGACTCACACCATAGAGCTTGGCGAGCGAGATCAGGTTCTCGGTATCGGGCGAGCTCTCCGCACGCTCCCATTTACTAACCGCCTGGCGCGACAGCCCCAGCTTTCGCGCCAGCCCTTCTTGGCTAAAGCCCTTGCTGCGGCGAAGGTCGGCGAGCCGCTGCGCAGTTTCTACATTCATGGTTCCTCCTATGTGATGCCAGCCGTGCCGCCGGACCGTTTTTGTTCTTAAGGCGCCTTGCACAGTTAAAAAATCTATCCGCCACCGCCAAAAGCATGCCACCTATTCTAGTGAGATTTTTGACAACTGGCGGTTGCGGGCACATATGAGCTGCGGAAATGTGTCCAAACAAAGCAATGAACCGCAGCTCGGTTGTCCCCGTTGCGGCGTTAACGGTAGTATGGTCGTACTGTTTATTTCGCACCGCTAACGGAGGGAGTTCCGCGCCGTGAACCGCGATTTCGCCTCATCGCTCATCCAGCTCAACAACACGTTCTATCGCGAGCACTCCGCTTCCTTTTCCGATACGCGCCAGACCCCGTGGCCCGGCTGGGTGCGCACCATGGATATCGCGCTCGGGCAGCTCGACGTCGCCACGATCGAGCATCCCGTCCGTGTCTTCGACCTCGCCTGTGGCAACATGCGATTCGAGAACTTTGCCGCCGGCGGCGCACTTGCCGCCAAGGGCGTCGACGGCGCAAACCCCTCGGCAGATGCCAGTTGCCCGTTTGAGTTCTATGGTGTCGACTCGTGTCAAGACCTGGCCATCGATGCACATGGCCACGCGCTGCGCATTCCCAACCTGCACTTCCAGGAACTCGACGTGCTCGACGCCCTCATGAAGCTCAACCCCGCCGAGACGCCCGACGTGCTTTTCGACGCCCCGCTCGCCGACATCTCGGTCTGCTTTGGCTTTATGCACCACGTGCCGTCGTGCGAGTACCGCGTACGCGTACTCGACGCCTTGGTGCGGCAGACGCGCCCGGGCGGCATCATCGCCATCAGCTTTTGGGAGTTTATGAACGACGAGCGCATGGCGCGCAAGGCCGTTCGAGCCGAAGCCCGCGCCGAGCTCACCCCGCCGTTTGAGGGTTACGATTCCGCGCAGTTTGAAGCCGGCGACCACCTCATCGGCTGGCAAAACGACCGCCACGCCTACCGCTATTGCCATCACTTTGACGATCAGCAGATCACCGACCTGGTGCGCGGCGTCCGTACGTTCTACAAGAGCGGCGAGGTCCCCGTGCGCGAGCTTGAGCGCTTCCATGCCGACGGTCGCAGCGGAGAGCTCAATCGCTATGTGATTCTCAAGCGTCTGTAGGCACCGACGACTCGCCGCCGAGCCGCACCGCATCTTTCGGGCAAACTATGCCCACCCTTTTTCAACCCATTGACGGAACGTGCAGCTATGCGTTCCACACTTATGACCAAGGAGCCTCATGGGAGCCGTCCACGTTCGCACGCCTAAGAACTTTGTGCTCGAGGAGCGCCTGGAGCGCTACGCCGATGCGATTGAGACGAACCCCGAGGCCTATGCCGGAGATTGGCGCGAGGCCTGTGCGCCCGCAGGCGGCAAGCCCTTCGAACACCTTCACCTGGATCTTGGCTGTGGCAAGGGAACGTACCTTGTAGAGCGCGCGGCCCACGAGCCAAACACCCTCTTTATCGGCATGGACCAGGAGCCCATCTGCATTGCCTATGCCGCGCAGAAAATCTGCGAGCAGGAGCTATCCAACGCACTCGTCCTGCCCCGAGGCGCCAAATCGCTGCCGCAGCTGTTTGCCGCAGGCGAGCTCGATGCCATCACCATTAACTTTCCCACGCCACAGCCCAAGGCCAAGTACGCCAAAAAAGCGACTCGTCCATGTCGACCACCTAATGCTGTACCGCCCGCTCTTTGCAGCCGGCGCTACCGTCACGCTGCGCACCGACAGCAAGCCGTTGCGCGACTACGCCCTGGGGCAGTTTGCCGCGGCGGGCTACGACACACTTTGGGTAAGCGATGACGTGCGCCGCGACCATCCCGAGCATCCCGAGACCGAATATGAATGCCGCACGCGCGAGATGGGTGCCGCTGTATATGGTATTTGCGCCACACCCTGCGCGCAGCCCAGCGATGAACAGCTCGCGGCGGGCCGCGCGCAGGAGCAAAGCCTTGCCTGCTACCTGCCCGAAAACCTCGATGAGCTCACCTACGTGCCTCTCGGCATGGAAGAGGCCGTCGAGAACTTCAGAAACCGTGCCCGCAAGGGTAAGAAGCGCCTGCCGCAAGAGTCCTAGGGGCTTCTGATGGTCGCGGCGTCGGCAAACATACGCAAATAGGCGCTAGCGAACGGCCCTCAAGCCTAAGTGAGTAGACATTTTTTGCAATAGCCAAGCACAGCCCGCATAGCGAAACATAAAACCGCAGGTAGAGCCCTTGCGCAAAAGCCATGTGCTCGCGATATTGCAAAAAGCCTACTCACTTAGCTGGCAACCGCACCAAACGGCTGGGCAGAACGCCCATTTCCTGCATTTTCTCGCGCACTGGCACCCCGCGCCGCCGCTACGCCATAATAGTTGGCGGACAATCGCGAGAGAAAGCAACCACATGGCACAGACCACGACAGATACCGCTGCCAGCACCGTCTCCGGCGCCGGGGCCGCCAGCTCGTTCTCGGGCGGCACGGGAACCGAAGCCGAGTTCGGCTCACTCGGCGCGCTCTCCCCCAACCTGGTGGGAGCCCGAGGACGGCAGCGAGCCCGAACCATGGCTCACGCCCGATCAGGCCTTCGAACGCTTCTTTGAATGGACGAGCGACCGTGGCATTGAGCTGTGGGACCACCAAGAAGAGGCCCTCATGGACCTGGCTGCCGGCGACCACGTCATTTTGGGAACACCGACCGGATCGGGTAAATCGCTCGTCGCGCTGGGCATGCTCTTTATGGGCATGGCGCAGGGCAAGCGCTGTTATTACACGGCCCCCATCAAGGCTCTGGTCAGCGAAAAGTTTTTCGACCTTGTGCAGGTGCTCGGCCGCGATAACGTCGGCATGATCACCGGCGACACGCATATCAACACCAAGGCGCCCGTCATCTGCTGCACGGCAGAAATCCTTGCCAACGATGCACTGCGCGAGGGCGAGGGCGCCGACGTGGGCTGCGTCGCCATGGACGAGTTCCACTATTTTGCCGACCCCGACCGCGGCTGGGCCTGGCAGGTGCCACTGCTCACCCTGCCTCACACGCAATTCATGCTCATGAGCGCCACGCTCGGCGATGTCACTGCCATCGCCGCCTCACTCGAGGAACACACCGGCGCTACCTGCGACTTGGTCGTCGATGCCCCACGCCCCGTGCCGCTGAGCTACGACTACGTGACGACCTCCCTCGAGGGCACCGTCGAGCTCGCCATGCGCGGCGGCGAGGCCCCGCTCTATATCGTGCACTTTAGCCAGGATGCCGCCCTTGCGACGGCACAGTCGCTCGCCAATTTTGGCATCGCCAGCAAGGAGCAGCGCGAGGCCATCAAAGAAGCAGCAAAGGGAACGAGCTTCTCGACGGCCTTTGGTAAGATTCTCAAACGCCTGCTTGGATGCGGCGTCGGCGTGCACCATGCTGGCATGTTGCCGCGCTATCGCCTGCTGGTCGAGCGCTTGGCGCAGCAGGGCCTGCTGCCCGTCATCTGCGGTACCGATACGCTCGGCGTCGGCATCAACGTGCCCATCCACACCGTGGTGCTCACCGCGCTCACCAAGTTCGACGGCTACAAGATGCGTCGCCTGCGCGCCCGTGAGTTCCATCAGATCGCTGGTCGCGCCGGCCGTTCGGGCTTCGATACCGAGGGCATGGTCATCGCCGAGGCCCCGGAGCACGAGATCGAGAACGCTAAGCTCATGGCCAAGGCGGGCGACGACCCCAAGAAGCTCCGCAAGATTAAAAAGAAGAAGGCCCCCGAGGGCTTTGTCACCTGGAACAAGCAGACCTTTGAGCGCCTGATCGAGACGCAGCCCGAGACGCTCAAGCCGCGCCTGCGCATCACGCACTCCATGGTGATTAGCGTGGTCGAGCAGGGCGGCGATGCCCGCGCCCGCGTGCACGACCTCATCGAGACGAGCCTGCAAACTCCCGAGGAAAAGGCTAAGCTCGAGGTTCGCGCCGACGAAATCTTCGCCACGCTCATCGATTCCGGCGTCGTCGTTCGCACCGAGGTGCCGCCCGCGCCCGACGCCCCGACTGACGCCGCACCAGACATCGACTATGCACTGACGGTCGATCTGCCCGAGGACTTTGCGCTCGACCAGCCGCTCTCGCCGTTTTTGCTTGCCGCGCTGGAGCTGCTCGACCCCGAGAGTGAGACCTATACCATGGATCTGATCTCGATGGTCGAGGCAACGCTCGAGGACCCCAAGCAGGTATTACGCGCACAGGAGCGCGCCGCGCGCGACCGCGCGATGGCCGAAATGAAGGCTGATGGCGTCGAATATGAGGAACGCCTGGAGCGCATCCAGGATGTCACCTACGAAAAGCCGCTCGAGGATTTACTCGATGCCGCCTTCGACAAGTACTGTCAGGAAGTACCCTGGGCCAACGACTATCAGCTCTCGCCCAAGAGCGTCCTGCGCGACATGCTGGAAAGCGCGAGCGATTTTAAGGGTTACATTCAAAAGCTCGGCATCGCCCGTTCCGAGGGCATTCTGCTGCGCTACCTGGCAGAGGCCTACCGTTCGCTCGACCGCACCGTGCCCATCGAGAAGCGCGACGAGCGCCTGCGCGACATTATCTCGTGGCTGGGCTTTGTGGTGCGCTCGGTGGACTCGAGCCTGGTGGATGAGTGGGAAAACGCCGGCAACCCGGCAGCCCTCGACGCCGCGCCGCCGCAGGGCATCGACGAGGTCGTGGCGGACCGTCGCGGCTGCACGCTGTTGGTGCGCAACGCGCTCTTCCGCCGCGTGACCCTTGCCGCCCGCGAGCACGTTCGCGACCTGGGCGAACTCGACGAGGACTGGGGCATGAGCGAGATCCGCTGGCAAAAAGCACTCGACGCTTACCACGAGCAGCACGAGGAAATCCTCACCGACGGAGATGCCCGCAGCGCCGCGATGTTTTCCATTGACGAGTCCGACGAGAAGACCGCGCACGTATGGCACGTGCACCAGATCTTTGCCGACGAGGATGGCGACCACGATTTTGGCATCATGGGCGATGTCGATCTGGACGCCACGCAAGACGGCGGCGAGGCCATCTTCAAAAACTACCGCGTCGGCTTTATCGAGGACCTGCTCGAGGACTAGCCGAACATACTGGAACGAAACGAAACGGGGCCGTTGGCAATATCGCCAGCGGCCCCGTTTTTTGCGCGATACGCTATCCCCTACTCGGTATCCTCGACCTCATACGAATCCGCCTCGGCTGGCTCATCGTTTGTCTCTGTCGCAGCCCCGCACGCCTCGTCAAACGCGGCCTTCATGGTCTTGTTGCCCCACGTGAGCTTGCGAATGGTAAGATCGTCGGCCTTCTTGTTGGCTAGGCGCAGATTGTTCTCGGAGGACAGCAACGCCTCCTTGGTTTTCTGCAGATGGCTAATCGTCTTGTCGATCTCATCAATCGCCGTTTGGAACTTGCGGCTCGCGATCTCGTAGTTGCGGCCGAAATCGTTCTTGAACTTCTCCATCTTGGCTTCGAAGTTCGTGACGTCGATATTCTGCTGTTTGTACTCCGCCAGCTCCTGCTTATAGCGCAGCGAACCCATGGCGGCGTTGCGAAGAAGCGTGATCATGGGAATGAAGAACTGTGGGCGGATCACGTACATCTTCTCGTAGCGATAGCTCACGTCCACGATGCCGGCGTTGTAAAGCTCGCTCTCGGGTTCGAGCAACGTGCAGAGCACCGCGTACTCGCAGCCTTTCTGGCGACGATCGTGATCGAGTTTCTTAAAGAAGTCCTCGTTTTTATGCTTGGTCGCGGTCTCATCGTTCTCGTTTTTCATCTCGAACATAATCGAAATGACCTCGTTGCCGCTCGCGTCGCACTCGCGGAAGATAAAGTCGCCCTTGGTACCCTCGGACGCATCGTTATCTTTCTCGAAGTACGCGTTAGGAAATGCCGTCATGCGCAGACGGTTAAACTCGGTCTCGCAGTGCTGCTCGAGCGACTCGCCCACCATCTTGGTGGACAGGCGGACCTTCATGTCCTTAAGGCGCTCAATCTCTTCATCCTTGTAGCGAATCAGGTCATCGCTCGCGCGCTTGGCCTGCGCAAGCTCGAGCTCGTGTGCCGCCTTGGCTTGCTCCTCGCGAGAATCGCGCACCGCCAGCTCGCTCGTCAGCTTGGCACGTGCCTCATCGCGCTCTCGTTCCGCCGCGGCGACCGCCTCTGACAGGTTCACTTTTTGCCATCAGTTCCTGCTCGCGCAGCTGGGCACGCAGGCCCTCGGCCTCTTGCTCGGACTGAGCCTTTGCGGCGGAAAACTTCTCTTGCACCTTCGCGCGATAGTCAGCAAGCGCGCGCTCGGCCTCGCTGCGAGCGGCATCGAGCTCACGCTGCGACTCTGCCGCGGCAGCGGCAAGCGCCATCTCCTGGGCCTTGTCCGCCGCGGCAAGTCTGGCCTGCAGCTCAGCAATCTGAGCATCACGTGCAGCTAAATCGTTTTGAGCGGCATTGCGCGTCGCCGACTCGACGAGCTTGGCTTCGTCATCTTTGCGCTCCAGCTGCGCACGCAAATTGTCGATCTCGCGCTGAAGCTCGGCATTCTCCTTTTGAGCATCGGCGCGGGCCTCAACCGCCGCGCGCCGACTTGCACTCTCGCGCTCTGCGGCAGCGCCTTCGAGCTTGGCGCGCAGCTCGGCAAGCTCAGCGTCGCGCTTGGCAACCTCTTGTGCCAGCTTCTGCTCCGCAGTGTTCTTCTGCTCGGCAAGCTGAGCGTTGCGCTGAGACTCTGCCTCTTGCAAGGCAGCCGTCGAACGCGAGCGCTCAAGCTCCAGCGCCTGCTCGCCCTCGCGCTGGACTGCCCTCACACGCTCATCCAGATCGCGCGAAAACTCGGCATTGCGCACTTGTTTGACGATATCCGCATAGCCGGACGCATCGACCTTAAAAAACTTCGCCGCAATGCGGGCACTTAATCTCGTTCATAGCAGCTCCTCGATGGACGCAAACTTCAACCGCCTACACTCTACCGCGCCGCGCGGACAAAATAGGCGCCGCTGCCAGAATGACTACGGCGCCAGAACCACCACAAAGGTGCCTGTCCCCTTCGTGGCGGTTTGCGAGCTACAGTCCAAAGAAATTCAGGATCTGGTCTCGGCTTACGGGCTTGTAGTTGTTGGCGTCGAGGCCCACATCGTAGCGGTAAATGGGGCGCTCGCGATCGCGGTTGCGAGCGTTGGTGCGGTCTCCTCTGCTGTGGATATGCCCGTGTAGCATGATGGCGCCACGCGCCTTACCATTCCAGCTGAGCATGGGGTAGTGGCTCATAACCAGACGATGGCCCTTGGCATAGCCGGGAGCAACCTCCAAGTAATCACGCACGTCTTCCCAGATTTGGGGCGCAGCTGGATCTTCCCAGTCGCTGTCATGGTTGCCACGGATGAGCGTCACGTTCTGGCATTCGATGCGCTCGCGCAGGCGCACCGCCTCCGCCAGGGGCAAACGATAGGTATAGTCTCCCAAGATATAGAGGCGGTCGTCCACAGCCACGCACTCATTGATGGCATCGATGACCTTGCGGTTCATCTCCTCGACCGAATCAAACGGCCGATCCATGTCGTGCAAGATATTCGTATCGCCCAGGTGCAGGTCGGCGGTAAACCACATCATCGTCTATGCCCTCATTTCGCAACGTGTTCAACTCGTGCTAAGTATACAGACGTAGCGATGCGGCGGTTATCCAAAGAGCCCGCCGAACAGTCCGCGGCGGCGCTTGTCTTGCTTTTTCGAAGCGTCACTCTGAGTTTTCTTGTCATGCCGTTTCCTACGGTCCTGCTCCAACTCATCGTCATCGAGTAGCATATCCCACTCAAACGGATCATCTGTCAGATCGAACAGGTCATCGTCATCAAACATGGCAGTCCCCATTGCCGACTAGCGAGCATCCACCACGTAGAGTCCAACGCGAACCTGATGCCACGGGCTGCGCTCGGGAGCAACCTGTTGCACGTGGGCCTCAAATACGTCCTCATGGCCGTAATACATCATCAAGGACAGCGGGCCGACCTCGTTTCCCGGAACATAGCCAAGTTTGGTCTTGCCATAGTAGATCGCAACCGCCTCGGGGTCATGGGGATTATCGCGCTCGGCACACAGCGTCAGTTTATCGCCCGCTTTAAGATCGCCTAGGACCAAAGCGCCGTCGGCATATTGAAATCCTGCGATATGAAACGACAGAAGAACACGTGAAGGCTCGTACATGGCAACTCCTCTAACGGCCGGATAAACCAGCGTTTGACCTTATCGAGAAGTCTACGGGCCCGTGCGGACATAAATTCATCCTTATCTGATTCTAATGCACAAACATGCGCACGAACTTGTGCTTCCAGCTTGCATAAGGGGCATAGCGGAATGGCACGTCCAACCACGTTGCCTCGTTCACGATGCTCTTCTTGTGGCTAAACGTATCGAAGCTCTCGCGTCCATGGTACTGTCCCATACCGCTCGCCCCCATGCCGCCAAAGCCCATATGGCTCGTGGCCAAATGCATAATGGTGTCATTAACACAGCCACCACCAAAGGGCACGTAACGCACAAAGCGCTGCTGAACCGCACAGTCCTGGCTAAAGATATACAGGGCCAGCGGCGTCGGACGATCCGTAATAAACGCTTCGGCCTCGTCTAGGCTCTCAAACGTCAGCACCGGCAAGATGGGACCGAAGATCTCCTCCCTGCATCACGGCGTCATCGGGGGTCACGCCGTCCAAAATCGTCGGCTCGATCTTGAGCGACGACTCGCGCGCCGTGCCTCCAAGCACAACCTTATCGGGGTCAATCAGCCCACGTACGCGCGCAAAATGCTTGGCGTTGACGATATGCCCGTAGTCCTCATTGTCGAGCGGATGCTCGCCAAACATGCGGCGGACCTCCTCCTTGATGAGGCCCAGCAGCTCGTCGCGCACGCTCGTATCGACCAGCAGGTAGTCGGGTGCCACGCAGGTCTGCCCCACGTTGAGCCATTTACCAAAGGCGATACGCCGTGCCGCAACCTTCAAGTTTGCCGTCGCATCCACGATGCAGGGACTCTTTCCGCCCAACTCAAGCGTCACGGGCGTAAGGTTTTTACTTGAGCGCTCCATGACGAGCTTGCCGACCGGAACGCTACCGGTAAAGAAGATCTTGTCCCAGCACTCGTCGAGCAGTGCTTCGTTCTCGGCGCGACCGCCCTCGACAACCGTCACCAGGCACGGATCAAATGCCTCTTCACAGATTTGCTTGAGCACCGCGCTCGATGCCAGAGCATATGCGCTCGGCTTGATGACCACGGTATTGCCCGCGGCAAGGGCGCCGGCGAGTGGCTCGAGCGTCAGCAAAAACGGGTAGTTCCACGGAGCCATGATGAGTGTGACGCCATAGGGCACGGCCTGCGTCTTGTACACACTCACGGCGTTGGCGAGGTCACACGGACGCAGACGCGGGCGACTCCATCGAGCCACATGCGCAATCTGATGTCGAATCTCGGAAAGCGAGGTGCCGATCTCGCACATATACGCCTCGTCATGTGACTTTCCCAAATCGGTCTTGAGCGCATGGGCAATATCGGCCTCGTGGGCCCGTACCGCATCGCGTAAACTCACGAGCGCACGACGCCGAGCATCGACATCAAACGTGGCGTGCGTCTTAAAGTAGGCGCGCTGGTCGCCGACGATGCGCGCAATTTCCTCGGTGTTCATGGACCCTCCTAGTTCTCGTCCTCAAACATACCACCCGCAACGACCTCGTACATACGCTCGAGCTCCAAACGGTCCATCAAAAGTGGAACGGGGTATAGCGGATTGGCCTCGGCATCGGCATGGGCCGCCATTTGCGGAATATCGGAGCGGCGAATACCCGAGACATATTTGGGGATTCCCAGGGCCTCGTTCATGCGGTCAACCCAATCGATAAAGGCCTCGGCCGCCAGGCTGTCCTGCGCGGTAGCCGGCGCAATGCCCGCCATGCGAGCAAGATCGGCAAGCTTGGGGGCGGCGGCGTCACCATAAGCGCGAAGCATGTGCGGCAGGATGATCGCGTTGGCCAAACCGTGCGGAATTCCGTATCGGCCGCCCAGACTGTGCGCGATGGCATGCACATATCCGACATAGGAGCGGGTAAACGCAACGCCCGCCTTATACGCCGCCGAAAGCATATTGCGACGAGCGCGCATGTCGTCACCATGCTCATAGGCCTCGAGCAAATTGTCATGGATGAGCTGCACCGCCTGTCGCGCCATCTTGCGCGTATAGGGCGTAGTGCTTCGCCCGATAAAGGCCTCGACGGCATGCGTCAGGGCATCCATACCCGTCTGCCCCGTAATGGAGGCGGGCAGGCCGCGCGTAAACTCGGGGTCGTGCACCGCAAAGCGCGGGATAAGCACAAAGTCGTTAATGGGGTACTTGTAGTGCGTCTCGTCATCGGTAATTACCGCCGCGAGCGTGACTTCGCTTCCCGTGCCTGCCGTGGTGGGAACGGCGATGAGAAGCGGCAGGCGACGATGAATCCGCAGCAGGCCGCGCATCTTGTTGATGGGCTTGCTTGGCTGCGCAATGCGTGCGCCCACGCCCTTGGCGCAGTCCATGGCCGAGCCACCGCCAAAGCCGATAATAGCCTGGCAGGCGCTCTCTCGATACAGGGACGCCGCTTCCTCCACGTTTGAGACCGTGGGGTTCATACGCGTTTCGGCATAGACCGTAACGCCAATCCCCTGAGCCGTAAGCGCACGCTCGAGTGATGCCGTGAGCCCCAAACGTGCAATACCAGGGTCCGTTACGATAAGGACCTTCTGGATCGAGCGCTTTTGAAGCACCGCGGGCACATCCTCGGCATGCTCCAAAATGCGCGGCTCGGTATAGGGCAGGATCGGCAATGTAATGCGAAAAACCGTTTGATACGTTCGGCACCAGGCGCGGCGGGCTAGATGCATAAAGGAAACTCCCTCATTTGTTGATAGGTCAACATTTGCTCGACCGATTGTACTCATCGGAGGTCGCACGAGGTCTAGCAATCGTTAATCAATCAACATCTTCACATGCCCAAAATTGTTTTATTAAAAATCATTCCTAATAGGCTTCACATTCGGTCGCATTTATGGATAATAGAACTCGTCAAGACGCACGTCCGGAGAGGGCCCTTACGGGACCGGACGAGCGCGCCATCGCCATCGATCGAAAGGATCGAATCATGAAGTTTGTTTGCCCCGTTTGCGGTTATGTGGAAGAGTTCGACGGCGACCAGCTGCCCGAGGATTTCAAGTGCCCCCAGTGCGGCGTTCCCGGCTCTCGCTTCCTGAAGCAGGAGGAGGGTCAGCTCGAGTGGGCTGCCGAGCACGTCGTGGGCGTCGCCAAGATGGAGGGCGTCTCCGAGGACATCGTTGCTGACCTGCGCGCCAACTTTGAGGGCGAGTGCTCTGAGGTCGGTATGTACCTGGCCATGGCTCGCGTCGCTCATCGCGAGGGCTATCCCGAGATCGGCCTGTACTGGGAGAAGGCTGCCCACGAGGAGGCCGAGCACGCCGCCAAGTTCGCCGAGCTCCTGGGCGAGGTCGTGACCGACTCCACCAAGAAGAACCTCGAGATGCGCGTTGAGGCCGAGAACGGCGCCACCGCCGGCAAGACCGATCTCGCCAAGCGCGCCAAGGCCGCTGGTCTCGATGCCATCCACGACACCGTGCACGAGATGGCTCGCGACGAGGCTCGCCACGGCAAGGCTTTCGCCGGCCTGCTAAAGCGCTACTTCGGCTAAGCCAAACGCCTGAGAGACATTCTCTAGCTTTATAAGGCCCGGACCGCATGGTTCGGGCCTTTTTCGTGTCTTGCAAACCAGTTAACGTCCCAAAAATAGGACCACCTTTGACATCGGCTTCGCGTCAAAAACTAAGTGAGTAGCCTTTTGGGAACTTGTCGAGCAGACCACCCGTATTGCTTTATAAAACCGCAGGTAGATAGCTTGCCGCAAAACAATCTGGTCGCCATCACGCTAAAAGTCTACTCACTTAGATTTGCAACCGTCCATGATCGGGCCTTTTTGTGTCTAACGGGCATCTTTTTGTCGATTTCTCCCAGTTTTGACCAGTCAACGAATAGCTCAGACCGAAGTAATGCCTCGGCCCCTTGCTCCTCCAAGCTTTTATCGCGATATTCAACATCGAGCAACCTGCATACGGCCTTAACAATCGCGTGGAATCTATCATCATCGGATATCTGTCCGTGTGTCAGGAGAAATACATCGTAGCCCATGGCCTGAAGCGCCGTCATGCGGTCGGCGTCACGCAAACCATCCCCGGCTCGCCCGTGTGAGCCCTTTCCTTGGCATTCAATGGCCACCTGTCGCTCTCCGTCCGGCGAAGAAAGAAGTAGGTCGATATATACACGGGACTTGCCTACAATCGCCCGAGCACTTGCGCTTAGCGCCACTTCGACATTGAGCTCTATGCCGCAAAAACCTTCGCCTCCCAATGATCGTGGCAACCCAAGCAACAAATACGTCTCAACCTCAAAAGGCGATGCGGCACCCAGTGGAACGAGATGCGATACCGCGACAAATCGCTTGCCGTAACGCATCCCACAAACATCTGAACAAAAACGGTCAAGATCTCCGTCCAAAACCAAAGCGTCGCGCCGCCACAAATTTGAGGCGGCACCGTCCTCGGACGGGCAACGTGCCCAACCAAAGGTTGCCGGAATCGCGCCCGACTCAATTGCACGCGAAAGCTCTGCCTCGAGTGCTGCTGGCAAGGCACAAACCGTAAACAAGCCGCACATCTCCGCCAATACCAAAAGCAGCTGGAGATCCGTCAGATGCCGCGACATGATGAATGCCGTCAGCAAAGGAGATGTGACCAAAAACCCATGTTCCGTTTCCAGCACGGATTCCCTGGGAAGCTCACCAAGGAACAGCCGTTGCCTAACGCTGGCAGGACAAGTCCGCTTATTTCTCGTCCCAACCAATGTATGCAACGGCAAGCCGAGCGCAACCGCAGCCGTCGGGTTACGGGCGAGGCCATATCGCTGCCGGTCTTCTTCCGGTCGTGGAAGTGGCGGACACAAAGCGAGGGCTTGAGGAGGCAAACGCCAGTACCTAAAAGCCGATATGTCACAAAGTAGATCCTTCATAGGCACAGGAAAACACGGATTTCAACCCGGGTACTCCCGCATTGGCGCGAACGTACCGAAAAGGGCGCCGAACGGACTGTTAAGTTTTCAACAGCCTTCCCCAACTGGCCAAAAGCTTGCCAAGAACTGGACGGAGTCCTGTTGAAAACCCGCTATTTCTCTCATGCGGAAGCTTTGCACAGCAAGTGAGTAGGCTTTTTGGAAACTCCCGAGCAGGCAGGCCATCTTGTCTTGCAAAGCCGCAGGTAGACGACTTGCTGCAAAACGGTCTGGTCGGCATAACGCCAAAAGTCTACTCACTTAGGCTAGAGGGCACCCCCATTAGCTGTGATTCCAGGGTGTTTAGCGCATTTGGACTCAAATCGTCATACTGGACAAGGATTCGAGCCAAGTTTTTAGGGACAGATGCGCCATCGGCACACCAAAAGCAGTCACCGATATCGATATAAGGGATATTCGAGTGCATAAGTGCCCGCGTAAAAGAGCTTCCGCCCGCGCCACGCTCCGCAACCACGATGCAGTAAAGGCCCGCGTCTGCATGCTCGATCGAGACCTCTCCTGCCGGAAATGTCTTCCGCACAAGCGCCGCCAGGCCATCACGCGCCTCGCGAGCACGAACACGCACGCGGTTCACATGTCGCTCGTAATCACCCGATTCCAGCAAACGAGCCAAAGCGACCTGGTCAACAGAGCTCACCGACGAGGCGTAAAAACCAAGGTTGTGCCTAAACCGCTCCATTAGCTCATCGGGCAACACCATGTACGCTAGACGCAACGCCGATGACAGGCTCTTCGAAAACGTGTTGGTGTAGATAACCGACTGGGCGGCATCGATCGACGCGAGCGCGGGAATCGGCTTGCCGGCAAGGCGAAACTCACAATCAAAGTCATCTTCGATGAGATACCGACCTGGTCGCTCGGCGGCCCAGCTCAGCAGCGCATAGCGACGCGCAATGCTCGTCACAAGGCCGGTCGGATACTGATGGGACGGCATCAGGTGAAGGACATCGGCCCCGGCTTTCTGCAGAACGCTCAAGTCCACGCCCTCATCATCCAACGGGATATGTCGAACTTCGCAGCCCATAGCCTGATAGATGCGCGTCAGGCGCAAATAGCCCGGATCTTCAACGGCATACACCTTGTCGGCTCCAAGCAACTGAACCAACATGGTATCGAGCAGCTGGGCGCCCGCACCGATGACGATGTTGTCGGGATTAACATTCATGCCCCGTGTCCCGCGCAGATGGCGAGCGATTGCGCGTCGTAGCCGAGCGGTGCCCTGTGCCGGCGCAGTCGAAAAGATTTCGCGTTCATCTTCAGATGCCAGCGTCGCCCGCAGCGCGCTTTGCCAAAGCCGCGCCGCCTCCAAAGCGGAAGGAGAAAGCGCATCGAATCGCTCGACCTGTCCGTTGACATCACGCGCACTGGGGCCCGCAGAGACGGCATCTCGGTCGATGCCCTCCGCAGCCGAAGCCAAAACCGGTGCATCCGGAAGCTCGCAAGCGTAGTAGCCACGACGCGGCATTGAGCAAATATAGCCCTCGGCAAGTAGCTGGCTATATGCATTCTCGATGGTAATGACACTGATTCCCAGATGGCTGGCAAAGGCGCGCTTAGACGGAAGATGTTCCCCCGCCGCAATACGTCCAGCAACGATATCATCTCGAATTTGCTGGTAAATATACTCATAGAGCGATGCTTCGCCGCGTTTTTCCAAATTGTAGTCAAGCATGAGTTTATCACCTGACCATATCGAACCGTTCAATCTGGTATTATTCTGACCTTGTTATTATCTCGAAAACTGAGTATTTCGCCATACCCAGCTCCCCGATAGGATGTTCCGTCAAGCAATGTACATGCCAACCAAGGGAGCAACCATGGCAGAACAGAACAGCAAGGCCGACCGCGTCAAACTCAATCGCGAGCTCGCGCAGATGCTCAAGGGCGGCGTCATCATGGACGTTACCACGCCCGAGCAGGCACGCATCGCCGAGGAGGCAGGCGCCTGCGCCGTCATGGCCCTCGAGCGCATCCCGGCCGACATCCGTGCCGCAGGCGGCGTCTCGCGCATGAGCGACCCCAAGATGATCAAGGGCATCCAGGAGGCCGTCTCCATCCCCGTCATGGCCAAGTGCCGCATCGGTCACATCGTCGAGGCGCAGGTCCTGCAGGCCATCGAGATCGACTACATCGATGAGTCCGAGGTTCTCTCCCCTGCCGATGACGTCTATCACATCGACAAGACCCAGTTTGACGTGCCGTTTGTCTGCGGCGCCCGTGATCTGGGCGAGGCGCTGCGCCGTGTTGCCGAAGGCGCCACGATGATTCGCACCAAGGGTGAGCCGGGTACGGGCGACGTCGTTCAGGCCGTGCGTCACATGCGCAAGATCCAAAAGCAGATCCGTGACGTTGTTGCCCTGCGCAACGACGAGCTCTTTGAGGCAGCCAAGCAACTGCAGGTTCCGGTCGAGCTGGTGCGCGAGGTCCATGCCACGGGAAAGCTTCCCGTCGTGAACTTTGCCGCTGGCGGCGTGGCAACCCCGGCCGATGCTGCGCTGATGATGCAGCTGGGTGCCGAGGGCGTCTTTGTCGGCTCGGGCATCTTTAAGAGCGGCGACCCCGCCAAGCGCGCCGCCGCCATCGTTAAGGCTGTGGCTAACTTTACCGACGCCAAACTCATCGCCGAGCTTTCGGAGGACCTGGGCGAGGCCATGGTCGGCATCAACGCCGACGAGATCGAGATCATCATGGAGGAGCGCGGGCGCTAGTCCAGCAGAAAGGATCACACATGAGCGATTATGCAGACCAAACGGTCGCCGTGCTGGCGGTCCAAGGCGCTTTTGCCGAGCACGAGGCGAGGCTGTCCGAGCTGGGCACACGTTGTATTGAGTTGAGGCAGGCGGCCGATTTGAAGCAGGACTTTGACCGTCTGGTACTTCCCGGCGGCGAGTCTACCGTTCAAGGGAAGCTGCTTGATGAGTTGGGCATGCTCGAGGAGCTTCGTGCCCGTATCGTTGAAGGCATGCCCGTCCTGGGCACCTGCGCCGGCCTGATTCTGCTGGCTCACGACCTTGCCGCCCACGACGATAAGGGCACGCCGCGTTTGGCAACCATGGATGTACTTGTCGAGCGCAATGCCTACGGCAGGCAGCTCGGCAGCTTTCGAACCAAGGGGCAGGTATCCGGCATCGACGGTGAAGCGCCACTGACGTTCATCCGCGCGCCCCGCATCGTCGAGGTCCACGGCGACGCCAAGGCCTTAGCGAAAGTCGACGGCCGTATCGTCGCCGCCCGTCAGGGCAACCAGCTCGGCGTAACCTTCCACCCCGAACTCGACGAAGACACCCGCCTCCACGAACTATTCCTACAAATGTAGGCAAAGTAGAACGAGCGTGGATTTTCGGACACATAACAAATGAGAGTGGATAATCTCCCACTTTGAACTTGGATGCAGGCTCAAACCGGGAGATTATCCACTCTTGTTCTATGTAGTCGTTTAAGAACGTCCCCAATGACTACAAGGAGTGTCCCAAGCTGCCGGCAGAAAAGGAACGTCCCTAACTGCCGCATCCGGAGCAAGACAACGCCGCAGGCAGAGGACGGACAGCGAGCGGGTCGCATTTGAGGCAAGGTGACGTGAAACGAAAGGGCGCTGACCTTCTGGTCGCGCCCTTGAAGTTGAACGTCAGATTGTCCAAATGCGGCCCGCGCAGCGTCGGCCCGTTACGGCGTTTGGTAAAACGCCGTAACTAAAAACGGTTGCCGCGGAAGCCGCCGCCGTTGCGGCCGCCACGGTCGCCACCGCGACCGCCGCGGTCGTTACCGCGGTTGCCGCCAAAGCCGCCACGGTTGCCGCCGCGGTCGCCATAGCCACCACGGTTGCCGCCAAAGCCGCCGCGACCGCCACGGTCGCCGCCACGGTCACCAAAGCCGCCACGGCCGCCGCGATCGCCACCGCGACCGCCACGGTCACCGCCACGGCCACCGCGATCGCCAAAGCCGCCGCGACCGCCACGGTCACCGCCACGGCCACCGCGATCGTCACGACCGCCGCGAGGACCGCGGTCCTCGTCCAGGCCCATGGCGACGAGCGGAGCAATGACCTTATCGAGAGCGGCCATCAGCTCGGTGGCCTCCTCGTAAGAAAGCTCGGGCAGGAGCTTCTCCTTCTTGTTGGCAAGCTCGACCAGGCCCTCAGCGGCATCCTCGGCAGCGAAGACGACAATCTTGCGCATATCGCCCTCGGCGTCGTCGATTCGGCCGACCAGATCGGCAGCCTCGGCCTCGGCCATCAGGCCATCGAGCTCACGAAGGCGCATGCCCAGCAGGTCAGACATTTCCTTCTGCTCCATCTTGGGCTTGAGGTCAAGAAGCTTGATGGCGCGCTCGATGTTCGCCATGCGCTCGGCCTTGGCCTCCTCCTCCTTGGAAATAGCAAAGCGACGGCTACGCAGCAGGCGGGCGGCCTTCTGCATCTTGTCCATCAGCTCTTCGTCATCGTAATCAACGGCGGCCTCGACAACCTCGGCCTCCTCCTCGGCGGAAACCTCGTCAGCAGCCTCAACCTCGGCAGCTTCGGTCTCCACGGTCTCGACTGCCTCGACCTCGGCAGCCACGGTCTCGTTCTCGGTCTCGTTCATGATCTCTTCGTTCTCAGACATGAGACTCCTTCTTGGCCCTCTCGGGCATCATCGCCCCATTCGCGGGGCCCGTCGCGCACTCTTTGCGCTTTAAACATTCATGCCTCTCGGCAAAACGTCCATTAGTTTATGGTGTCGCCATCCAATCTAGCTGCAGAATCTATGTGTACACATTAATGCGACATGTGTGACTCGCGACGAGCGTACACCAGCGACGCCACGAACCCGACCACGGCAATTACAGCCGCCACACGCACGGCAGCTGCAAATCCAATCGCCTGGGCAACGTCGGTCGCAACGCCAGCCGCACCGGCAGTCGCCGCAGAACTCGAGAGCAGACCGATAAACAGCGACGGGCCAAACGATGCGGCAATCATATTCCACGTGTTAAGCAATGCCGTTCCGTGAGGATGTTCAGCGGCGGGTAGCGTCTCCAAGCCGGCCGTTTGCGAGGGGCTCAGCACCAAACCGACTCCGGCATACACCACAACGGTCAGTGCCACGACGACGCCGATGTTCATGCTTGCCGCCGTCATCGAGATGGCAGTCTGCCCCACGGCAATCAGGGCAAAGCCGACCGGCAGCAGCGGCCATGCGCCACGGGCGTCCATCACGCGTCCGCCCACAATCGAGGTCACGGCGTTGCAGGCAATTGCTGGCAAAATGAGCAGGCCCGCAACAAGTGCGGTCATGCCGTATGCGCCCTCAAAATAGAGCGGCAACAAAACGCTCATCGAGAACGTCGTCGTCATCGACACCACCACGAGCAGGCACGCAGGCCAAAAACGAACGCTCGCCATAGGACGCACGTTAAGCACCGGATGCTCGAGCTTAAGCTGGCGGGCCGCAAACAGGCCGAGCAGCACAATGGCAGCGAAAAGCGTCACGATGCCGGCAATCAGATTGGTCGAGAACTCGCCTACGGAATACACAAATGCCGTAATGCCGGCGGCGAGCAAAACAACCGACAGAATATCAAGCGTGGTGTTCAAGCGCTCTCCGACATTCTGAACGAGCTTTACGCCCGCCGCAGCGACCGCAATACCGCCCACCAGCGGCACTACGAACACCGCCCTCCAGCCAAATAACGTGCACATAAAACCGCTAATCACGGGTCCAAACGCCGGCCCTAGCGTAATGCAGGCGCCGCCCAGGCTCAGATACAGACCGAGCTTCTCGCGCGGGGCGCAAGACAGCACCACGTTCATCATGAGCGGGAACAAGATGCCCGATCCCGCAGCCTGCAAAATACGACTTGGCAGCAAAACGCTAAACGACGGAGCGACCAGGCACAGGACTTCGCCGGCGACCATGCATCCGCATGCGAAAAACAGCAGCTTGCGCGTCGAGAAACGGCCGGACAGGAAGGCCATGATGGCCGTAATAATCGACGTCACGATCATGTAGCCCGAGACGAGCCACTGTGCCGTGGTGGCACTCACCGAAAAGGCCGCCATAATGTCGTGCAACGCCACGTTAATGATGTTCTCGTTAAACGCGGCAACAAAGGCTGCAATATACATTACGACGAGAATCGCCGCAGTGGCCGATGGCGTTACTTGAACTTGTTGCTGAGATTTGCTCCCCATGCATTTCCTTCCTCTTGGAACGACAGTCGCATCGCCCCAGAGGGACAGTCCAGGGCGAAAAATGAGCCCTAGACTTACGCCAGACGCCGTACACGACGAATCTGGCAACATGGTCCAACATCGAAAGATTGTAACGCGGACGCACAGCTTTCCTTCCGCGCTATTATTAAAAGTCCACGAAAGCATAAGACATGAGGAGCCCGCCATGATTAAACCCATCATGAAGTCCGAGTTCTTTTTGCGTCTGCCTTCCGAAGACGCGGGACCCGACGATGCCGCAACCGGGCAGGATCTCCTGGATACACTCCACGAGCATGAGCGCGAGTGCGTGGGCCTCGCCGCCAACATGATCGGCGTGCGCAAACGCATCATCTGCGTAAAGGACGGCAACAGGACACTCCTGATGTACAACCCTCAAATTCTTGAGCAGGTCAATGCCTATCAGACGAGCGAAGGATGCCTCTCGCTCGTCGGCGAGCGTCCCTGTACCCGTTATCGCCGCATTAAGGTTGAGTATTTGGACGAGGACTTCGTCCACCGCATCAAAAACTTCTCGGGCTACACCGCCGAGATCATCCAACACGAAATCGACCACTGCAACGGGATTGTTATTTAGTTCCGCCGATTCAAGAAAGCTCCCTGCAGCAAAACAACTGCAGGGAGCTTTTCATAGTGCGGAGTTTCTATCCCCTACGACTGGCGATAATGATCGAAGAAGTCGGCGAGGTCTTCGAGGGACTCTTTGAGTACTTCCATGCGCGGCAGGTACACGATACGGAAGTGGTCGGGCTCAGCCCAGTTGAAGCCGCCGCCACGCGTGATCAGGATCTTCTTCTCGTGCAGCAGGTCAAGGGCGAACTGCTCGTCATCGGTGATGTTGAACTTCTTTACATCCATCTTGGGGAAGATGTAGAACGCCGCACGCGGCTTAACTACCGAGATGCCGTCAATCTTGCTGAGTGCCTCATACACAAAGTTGCGCTGCTCGTAGACACGGCCGCCGGGACGGATGTAGTCGTTAACGGACTGATGGCCACCGAGTGCCGTCTGAACGATCGACTGAGCCGGCACGTTGGAGCACAGGCGCATGTTGGAAAGCATGTTGATGCCCATGATGAAGTCGCTCATGCAGCGCTGGTTGCCCGAGAGCACCATCCAGCCAATACGATAGCCCGCAATCATGTGCGACTTGGAAAGGCCACTAAAGGTAACGCAGGGCAGGTCGGGGGCGAGCGAGGCAATCGAGACGTGCTCGTAGCCGTCCATGCACAGGCGGTCGTAGATCTCATCGGCAAAGATCATCAGCTGATGCCTGCGTGCAACCTCGACGATGCCCTCGAGCACCTCGCGCGGATAGACGGAACCCGTGGGGTTGTTGGGGTTGATGATGACGAGGGCCTTGGTCGCGCTCGTGATCTTGGACTCCATATCCTCCAGGTCGGGATACCAATCCGCCTGCTCATCGCACAGATAGTGCACAGGATGACCGCCGGCAAGGGTTGCGCACGCCGTCCAGAGCGGATAGTCGGGGCTGGGGATCAGAATCTCGTCGCCATTGTCGAGCAGCGCGTTCATCGAAAGCTGAATGAGCTCGGACACGCCGTTGCCCGTGTAGATATGCTCCATCTGAACGTTGGGCAGGCCCTTGATCTGCGAATACTGCATGATCGCCTTGCGCGCGGAGAACAGGCCACGCGAGTTGGAATAGCCTTCGCAGTCGGGCAGCTGCTGGCGCATGTCCTTGATGACCTCATCGGGCGTGCGGAAACCGAAGGGCGCCGGGTTACCGATATTGAGCTTGAGTATGCGCTCACCCTCGTCCTCCATACGGGCGGCCTCGTCGACGACGGGACCGCGCACGTCATACAGGACGTTATCGAGCTTGGTGGATTTAGAAAAAGTACGCATGGTGGTGCTCCTTGCAATTTGAGCTGAGGGATGGGGTTCGGGCTTGGAATCGTTGCGGGGTGATGATGCCTCGCCTTGATCGGCGTCGCCGGCAAGCAGCCAGGTAACATCGACCTCCAAAATACGAGCGAGCAGCTCTGCCACATCGCGCCGCGGAATCGTCTTGCCGCTCACATATTGGCTCATCTGACTCTTGCCGAGCTTTTTTGCCGAGCATCTCCGATGCGCGGATCACGTCCGACTGGCGAACGTCGCGATCGGACATAGTCTGTCGCAGGCGATCGCCAAATGTCTCTAGGGTCACAGGAACCTCCTTGCTGGCAAAGTTCAATTTATAGAACTCGAATTGAACCGGAGTTCAATTTAGCAAGCAGTATAGCGCCGTGCTATTTCGAAAAGTTCAATTTCAATAATAAAGTGACCCGAACCTTGAAGATTTATCCCAAAGCGACAACGACGTGCGCCCAATTAGAGGTATTCGAGAAAACGAGCGGCGGCAAGCGAAACGCCGGCCGTTCGATATATGGCGTTAATCTGCCGATGGGGACGTCCCTCGAGCGGACGAATGGCGACATTGAACTGGCAGCGCCGCAAGATGAGCGCCGGAAGGATGCTCACGCCCAAGCCATCCTCGACCATGGCCATAATCGCATAGTCATCCCAGGTCGACAGTTTTGAGCGCACCGTCAGCCCCGCCCGACGGAACAGCGGCGTAATCTCGTCATCGGTGCCGCGTTCCAGCAGAATAAACTGCTCGTTGGCTAAATCGGCAAGAGAAACGACCTCCGCCGTGGCAAGCGAGGAGTCCGCTGGCACCACGGCCATCAACTCGTCTTGCACCAACGGTCGCGACGCCATGCCGGCGCCGCGTGGCTCACGCGGGATAAAGCCCAGGTCGCAGCGGCCTTCCGCCACCCATTGCTCAATCTCGGAGTAATCACCCATCAGCAGCTCGTAATCGACATCCGGATGATCGGCGCGAAAGCGCGCGATCACCGGCGGCAGTACATGAGTCGCCACGCTCGAAAACGTACCGATACAGATCTTGCCGCGCATGAGCCCTCGCATCTCGTCCACGCGTCGCTGCAGGCGGCCAAACTCTTCGCATAACGCCTCGACTGCCGGCATGACCTGCCGCCCGTCGGCAGAAAGCACCACGCCCTCGCGACTGCGATCAAGCACCTTAAAACCCCAGTCTGCCTCAAGGTCGCCCACCATGCGGCTCACGCCCGACTGCGAATAGCTCAGCCGCTCTGCAGCACGCGTAAAGCTGCCGGCACGCACCGTCTCGAGCAGCACTTGCATCTTTTGGATATTGGTCTCCACGGCACGTCCCCACCCTTGCATGAGTTTTTGTCATGTTTTCCATGCATTATATTCGCTTTTCTTCTAAAGCCAGTTCACCCATAGTGAACATGTTCGGATATAGGGGGGATGTCAGCGCATGAACAACGGACTGTTTACATACTTAGCAGCATTGCTATTGTTTGGCTCCAACGGCATCATCGCCGCCGCCATCGCGCTGCCGAGCTCCGATATCGTGCTGCTGCGCACGTTTTTGGGAGCCCTCTCGCTTGTAACCATCCTCGCCACTACCCAACACCATAAGTTGCAGGCGCCATCTCGTCCCCGCGAAGCCGCGGCTCTCCTCCTCTCGGGAGCTGCGCTGGGCGCCAGCTGGATTTTTCTGTTCCGCGCCTACCAGACGATCGGCGTCGGCGTATCCTCGCTGCTGTACTACTGCGGCCCCATCATTGTCATGGCGCTCTCCCCGCTCATCTTTGGCGAAAAGCTGACCGGCGGCAAAATCGCCGGCTTTGTCGCCGTTGCTTGTGGTGCTTTTCTCATTGCAGCGCAAGGTCTAGGCGGCAATATGCCCATTGCGGGTATCGTCTGCGGTATCGCCTCGGCATTTTGCTATGCGCTGATGGTCATCGCTAGCAAGGGTGCGCCACACATCGAAGGCCTCGAGAACTCCACGCTCCAGGTGAGCGCCGCCTTTGTGACCGCGCTGGTCCTCACGCTCATCACGCAGGGCGCTCCCTCATTCCTGTCCGCCGGCGTCGCCGCCAGTATTGATTGGCGCGCCGTCGTCATGCTCGGCGTCGTCAACACCGGCATCGGTTGCCTGCTCTACTTTAGCGCTGTCGCCAAGCTGCCCGTCCAGACCGTCGCGGTCGTCGGCTACCTCGAGCCGCTTTCGGCCGTCGTGTTCTCGGCCGTCCTTTTAGGCGAAGCCATAACACCGGTCCGCCTGATGGGCGCCGCGCTTATCATCGGCGGCGCGAATTTTTTGCGAACTCGCTGGCAAGCGCGCAAGCGCCAAGGCCGGTATCGGCCAGACAGTACGCGCTTAAAAGCCCCTGTTTTGAAATGCTACCTGCGTACATGAATAATCCCCAGATGGGGATTATTGTCTAAAACACCCCGATGTGCCAAACTGCTCTTATATGTATAAAGATGGCATAAAGGTCCACTGCTCTTTGCAGAGGCCAGATGTCTAAGGGAGTCCACGTGGCACACAACAAGCTGGAGGCAAGCCTCCAAGGCCAGCACGGGCAGGGCGGGCATGGAGCCATCCCCCTTTCCGCTGGAATGCTGCTCGTAACGCTCGGCGTCGTCTACGGAGACATCGGCACGAGCCCCATGTACACCATGAAATCAATCGTCGCCAACAACGGCGGCATCGGTACCGTCAGCGAGGACATGATCCTGGGCGCGCTTTCGCTCGTCATCTGGACCATGACGCTCGTGACCACGGTCAAGTACGTGGTAATCGCCATGAAGGCCGACAACCACAACGAAGGCGGCATCTTCGCCCTGTTCAGCCTCGTACGCAAGGTGGCACCATGGCTGATTCTGCCCGCCATGATCGGCGGTGCGGCACTGCTTGCCGACGGCATCCTCACCCCCGCCGTCACGGTCACCACAGCCATCGAGGGTCTGCGCACCATCGAATGGGGCCATGCGCTGCTGGGCGACGGCCAGACCAACGTCATCATCATCACCATCATCATTATCTGCGGCCTATTTGCCATGCAGCGCGCCGGTACCTCGTCAATCGGCAAGCTCTTCGGCCCGCTCATGACGCTGTGGTTCCTGTTCCTGGCAGGCGCCGGTCTGTTCAACATGCTCGGCAACCTGTCCATCTTGCGCGCGCTCAACCCCATCCGCGGCATTATGTTCCTGTTCTCGCCCATCAACCATTCGGGCATTATGGTGCTCGGCTTTGTCTTCCTGTCGACAACCGGTGCCGAGGCACTCTACTCGGACATGGGCCACGTGGGCAAGGCAAACATCTATGCATCCTGGCCATTTGTTAAGGCGGCCCTTATCCTCAACTATCTGGGTCAGGGAGCTTGGCTACTCGCCAATAACTCCAACCCCCAGATGCTCGCGATGGATATCGTCAACCCGTTCTATATGATGCTCCCCGAGCCCCTACGCCCCTTTGCCATCGTGCTTTCGGCCGTGGCGGCCATCATCGCCTCACAGGCGCTCATCACCGGCTCGTTCTCGCTGGTATCCGAGGCAACGCGCCTCAACCTTATGCCGCACCTGCGCATCCACTACCCCAGCGACACCAAGGGCCAGCTCTATATTCCGCTCGTCAATAACATCATGTGGGTCGGCTGCATCTTCATCGTGCTGCTGTTCCAAAACTCCGAGCGCATGGAGAGTGCCTACGGCCTCGCCATTACCGTGACCATGCTTATGACCACCACGCTTTTGACGAGCTATATCGCCGGCATTCTCAAGCACAAGCTGGGCGCCTGCGTCTTCGCCCTGCTCTTCGGCGCCATTGAGCTGTGCTTTTTCGCCTCGTGCCTCACCATGTTCTTTGACGGCGGCTATGTGATGATCTTCTTGGCCGCACTGCTGTTTGGCCTTATGTATGTGTGGCGTCGCGGCACCGCCATCGAGCGCACGCAGACGATCCTGCTGCCCGTCTCCAAGTACATCGACCAGCTCAATCGCCTGCGCAATGACGAGACCTATCCCGTGCTCGCCGACAATCTGGTATTTCTCACCAACAGCCCCGACCCGCTCACACTCGACCGCGACGTGCTCTATTCCATCTTGGATAAGCACCCCAAGCGCGCCAAGGCATATTGGTTCATCAACGTGCACGTTACCGACGAACCCTATACGCACGAGTATTCCGTCGAGACCTTTGGCACGGACTTTTTGTTCCGCGTGCGCCTGGACCTGGGCTTTAAGGTCAACCAGCGCGTCAACGCCTATCTGCGTCAGATCGTCGGCGACTTGATGGCATCGGGCGAGCTGCCGCCGCAACATCACACCTACTCCATCTACGAGACGCGCGGCAACGTAGGTGACTTCCGCTTTTGCATGCTGCGCAAGATGCTTGCCCCCGAAACGGACATCAACCGCAATGACCACCGCGTGATGGCCATCAAGTACGCCGTCCGCCGCGCCTGCGGAAGCCCGGCACGCTGGTACGGTCTCGAGAACTCGGCCATCATCATTGAGTACGTACCGCTCTTTGCCCGCATGCGCCCGGCCGTCAAACTTGTGCGCACCCAGGTGCCGCTCGAGGTTCAGATCGAAGAGGCCGAGGAAATGGAGGTCGACATCTTCTCGGACGACCTGGTCAATGGCAACGAGGCCGGCAAGAGCATGAACGTCGATCCCACCGAGCTGCTCGAGAGCGTCGCCGATACGCCCGAACAGCAACTCGACGGACTCGAGAGCACCCAGTTCAACGACGCCAACTTCTAACACGCCACCAGCCATTGACGGCAACGGACCAGTGAGCTACGAACGGCGCGGCTCGGGAACCACGAGCCTATCGGGGCTCGCGCCCTCGGCATCCATCAGGCTCACGTAGCGAATCGACGGATCCCCATACATCGCGTAGTAATAATTGCCCGTGCGCGCGCTAAAGCATCCGGTATAGATAGTCTTCTCGAACTTGCCATCGCCCATCCTGGACGCCCCCTCAATCATCACCACGCCCTCGAGTGAACGGAACATGCGGACGACGTTTTCGGTCTCGCTCTCCTTTTGCGGGTAATTGGCATTGAGGTACGCCGCCTTTACAAAACGGCTCGGCGAATAGCAGTCACCCGGAATACCGCGCATGCCGGCACCCGCGCCATAGGGCTTGAGCTCGGCGCCACGCCATGTCGCCGTCTGCGGAAAATCGCTTGTGGCCGTGATATAGGTGCGCAGGTTTTCCATGTGCCACGGGAAGGTAGGCTGATTGGCAAGGGTGTCGACCGGATCGTCGTATACATGCAGGCCGTCAGCCATCATCTCGACCACGATGCTACGCTGGCTGTCGCCGATAATCCAATGGAGCAGCGACACGCCCAGCCCCTCTCCGGCAGATTTGGCGACAATCACCGTGTCGAACAGCGCGGCCTCGACCTCGTCGACCGTCGAAAACGTCGCTGCCACCCACAGGGGAAACTCATAGGCTGCGATATTGGTCTTGCCGTCGACAGGGTCCTCGGCATACTCGGCATAACCCGGGAAATTGAGACCCGCCACGGCGAGGCCCGCATCGTTGCCGCAGTCGAAGAACATAGGGTAGTTCTTGTAATCGATGCACATGCCGATTACCGCGTGTGCCGCCGACGCATCGTCGATAAACGAATACGGGATGTGGAACCCGCGCGGCATCACGCGAACCTGTTGTCCGTAGTCAAAGCTCCAGTCGAGGTTGCGGCCTAGATACATGTGGCCAGAATTATCGGTAAATCGAATGCTCGTGCACATAGCGCCTCCTAGCTTTACGTTCCTGCTAAGGTTATTGTCACCAAACAAAAAGGCGCTAAACACAAAAGCCCGGACATGACAACAATGTCATACCCGGGACAAAAGCGACGAAGTTCGGTGCTGTAGTCACCCTAGACAAGTTTACCTTGGCAGTGATCGATCATGTGTTGGATCATCTGCGCTTCAAAACCTGCGTAGTCGCGGCGGCACTCCTTCATCTTGCCGTCGACGATCTGATCAAAGGCGACCTTGCACTTGATATAGCGCGTGGACTTGGTGACCTCCTCGTGCGTCAGGCAGCTCTCCTCCATCTTGCTGGCTCCCAGGCCAAACACCAGACGGGGGTTATAGAGCACGTGGGGCTCGCCGGCGTCGTCCAGATAGACGCAGACCTTCTTGGTAACGCCAATCTGGTTGGCGGCCAAGCAGCCGGCATCATCGAGCGACTTGATGGTATCAATCAGATCCTGAGCGACCGACTCGTCCTCGACAGTCGCAACCTCGCAACGCTGAGACAGGATAGCCTCGTCGCGGCAGAGCTCTTTAATCATACGTTCCTCCATAGGGGTCGTTGTAACCGCTTAAGTATACGGTACCTACACAATTTCATGCGAAGGATACCGCCCGTCCGTTACAAACCGCCGAACATCAACATGCGAGGAACACCAACTTCACAAAGGCGATATAGTGGGTGGGTTCGTGTCAATCGGCCTAAACTCGGGGCCGAACAAGGAAAGGGTATGCATGGACGAACTATTTCACGTCAGCGAGCGCAAGTCCACAATCGGGACCGAACTTCGCGCTGGACTGACAACATTCCTGGCGATGGCCTACATCATCGCCGTCAACCCCGCGGTGCTCTCGGGCGCCGGCATCGATGCGGGAGCGCTCGCCTGCGCCACCTGCCTGGGCGCCGGCATCATGACCATCTGCATGGGTATCTTCGCCAACCGCCCGCTCGCCTGCGCGTCGGGCTTAGGCGTCAACGCGATGATCGCTGGAATCACCACCACCGTCTGCGGCGGTGACTGGCACGTGGCCATGAGCGTCATCTTCCTTGAGGGCGTCGTCATCTTGCTGCTCGTGCTCTGTGGCCTGCGCGAGGCCATCATGGACGCCATCCCGGTTGTCCTGCGTCACGCCATCTCGGTGGGTCTGGGCCTGTTCATCGCCATGATCGGCCTGTGCGACGCCGGCATTATCACCGCTGGCGCCGGTACACTTGTCGGCCTGGGCGACATCACCTCCCCCACCTTTATCGTCGGCATCATCTCCATCATCGTGACGGTCGCTCTGGCTTCTCGTAACGTGCCGGGCTCGCTGCTCATCGGCATCATCGTCGCCGTTATCGCCGGTATCCCCCTGGGTGTGACCCAGGCTCCGACCGGTATCATCGCCCCGCTCGACTTCTCGAGCATCGGCGGCCCCATCGCCGACGCCGGCGGCGTGCCCGCCATCGTCAAGGTCCTTACCGACCCCGCGCTCCTCGTCATCTCGTTCTCGCTGCTCATGAGTGACTTCTTCGACACCATGGGCACCGCGATGGCCGTGGCCAAGCAGGGCGAGTTCCTCACCGACGACGGCAACGTCGAGAACATCAAGGAGATCTTGATCGTCGACTCCGCCGCCGCTGCCGTGGGCGGTTTCATGGGCGTCTCCTCCATCACCACCTTCGTCGAGTCCACTTCCGGCGCCGCCGACGGTGGCCGCACGGGCCTCACCTCCGTCACCACCGGCGTGCTGTTCATTCTCGCCGCATTCTTCTCCCCCATCGTCACCATCGTTTCCAGCGCCGCCACCTGCGGTGCTCTGGTCTACGTTGGCTACCTCATGATGAGCGAGGCCTCCGAGATCGACTGGTCCGACGTGTCGCAGGGTTTCCCGGCGTTCATGATTGTCGCCGGCGTGCCCTTCACCTACTCCATCTCTGCCGGCATTGGCCTGGGCTTTATCGCCTACGTGATCGTCGCGCTCTTTAAGGGCGAGGCCTCCAAGATCAAGCCGCTCATGTGGATCGCAGCCCTTGCCTTCCTCGTCTACTTCTTCGTGGCGTAACAGCATAGTCTGCTAAAGCAAAACAACAAGGCGCGGAGTCGCATCGAGCGGCTCCGCGCTTTTCTTTTAAAGCCAGGCAACGCACGGACGCGTGATGTATTGCTTCCCAAGTTTTGGACATTTTGCCCTCCAAACGGCACTACCGCCGGCTACATCTTGCAGATATGCTGAGCGTAATCGCATAGGCCCTATGAGGATGGGAGTAACCATGGCCGCCTTGTTCACGACCCCCAAGCGCAATGGCAAAACCTCTGGAGCCCATTTTATCGAGCCCGACGTACGCCGTCGCACGCTGCTCGCACACGGCAGTTGGCGCCGCGTGACACGCCGCATCGTTGTAGGCGCCGTATGCGCGCTCACGGTAAGTTCGCTGCTCATGCCGAGCGTCTCACTCGCGGCCGAGTGGGTCAACGTCGGCGGCACTCAGTACAACACTGCAGCAGGCGACGAGGCCGGCACCTGGGCCTGGGACGGCGCCGACGACATGAAGCTCAACGGCTATAACGGCGGCGCGATCGAGGCAGCGGGCAAGCTCAACGTGAGCTACGAGGGCAACAACACCGTCACTAACGACGACGGCCGCGGCATCAAGGTTAAGGATGGCGCGAACGAGAACGCCGAGCTTAATATTCAGGGCGACGCGTCCAGCACGCTCAACGTGACATCTTCTCGTGACGCCATCACTTCCGTCGGCAACATCAACATCGACGGTGCTGGCACTGTCAACGCCACGAGCACCGAGCACGATGCCATCGATGCCGGGGGCGATGTCACCATCAAAGGCTCGGGAAACGTTAACGCCACGGGCGATTCGGATGGCATCAGGGCCGACGGCAACATCACGATCGACAACAGCGGAACCGTCACCGCCAAGGCCACCGAGGATCAGGGTATCGATGCTAACGAGAACCTCATCATAAAGGGCGGCGGCAAGGTAGAGGCAAGCTCTATCAAAGACAATGCGATTTGGGCCGACGGCAACATCGAGATCTCGGGTGGCAGCCAGGTCAAGGCAAGCTCCGAGGAAGACGCCGCCATCGACGGTAAAAACAGCCTCACGGTCACGAACGCTTCCCTCAACGCAAGTGGCGTTGGGCATGGCATCTATGTCTACAAGGGCATCACGCTCGATGGCGCGACCGTGACGGTCCGCGCAAGCTCAGATGGCGGGGAAGTCAGCGCACTCTTCACCGATGAGGACGACATCGTCATCAAGAACGGCTCGGCTGTGGATGCGCTCGCAGAAGGCAGGTTCTCGGTTGCAATCTCCACCAGTAATTTCTACTCCGGCGAAGCGGGTGGCCATATCTACATCAGCGACTCCGTTGTCAAGGCCATAGCCCGCCATGCCGAGACCGGCGGCGACGGCCCCGACCACTACAGTGGAGACCAGGATGGCGAGATCGCCCCTGAGCGCAGGGGCGTGAACATCGGCATCTTTGCCCGGACCAAGGAGGGCATCACGCCCGCGACCATCTCGATTGTCCGCAGTAAGGTCACGGCTGAGGGAGACACGGCGGCAATCTTCGCCCTTGCCGTGAGCGCGGACGGCGAGACAATCGGTACCATCGAGATCGAAGGCGCTCCCATCCAGACGCCCACAGGCGGCAAGGTCATTGGCTGTCGCAACAAGGAAGAACTCGATGACGGTATCTTCTACGTGGTGGGTCAAACCATCGGCACGGGCGACGCTGTGATCGACTCCCCCTATAACGAAGCTGTCGCCAGGAGCACGGTCATCGCGCCTCCCGAGGAGATCAAACCCGAGGAGAAGCCAGGCGAGACCAAGCCCGAGGGTTCCAAGTCCGAGGGCACGAAGACGACCAAGACCGTTGCAGTTGCAGCCACGGGAGCCAAGATCGCCGGCAAACTCGCAGCAACCGGCGACGCCTCGAGCGCAGCCATCGTGGCAGCCGCCCTTGCGGGAACAGCCGCCATCGCCGCAGGCGCCGTGGTGAGCCGCAAGCGCTCGTAGACGCCTTTGGCCTTTAACGCACGGGACGGCACCCACAGAAGTGCCAGCCTGCACACCGTTTAGCAACGCCACCGCCGAGCTCCCCTCCGGCGGTGGCGTTTCCCGTTTGCGCCCGCACGACGCGCGCGCGAATGTTCTCGATGCTGTCCAACCGGTATACGCTGACGTGCGACAATTGGAGCTGCCGATATCACAACACTGAGAGAAGCTTGCCTTGGAAGCGCAAAAGCAGATAACCGTTCATTCGGAGTATACGGAAAGCACGCCCGTCATCTACCTTCCCGTGGTTATGGGCGACGGTAGGGATGTTTATGACCGCTGCCATGAGCTCGACTGTCCGCCTTTTACTCTTGTCGCCATTGGCGGTCTCAACTGGAATCGTGAGCTGAGCCCCTGGGCATGCGACGGGACCGTACGCGATGCCGAGCCTTTCGGCGGCCAAGCCGCCGGTTTTCTTGATGAGCTGCTGAATCAGATAATCCCCCAGGTGGAGTCGTCGCTTCCTCAGCCGCCCACCTGGCGCAGCATTGCCGGCTACTCGCTCGCGGGCCTCTTCGCGCTTTGGTCCCTCTGGCAAACCGGCGCCTTTGACCGCGCCGCGAGCGCATCGGGGTCGCTATGGTTTCCCGACTTTGTCGATCGCGCCAGCACGGCGTCATTTGCCGGCAGCCCGCAAGCTGTCTATCTGTCGCTCGGCAAAAAGGAAACCAAGACGCCCAACCGCATGATGCGGCACGTACTCGACGATACGCGCGCGATGGAAGAGCTGTTTATCGAGCGTGACATTCCAACAATGCTGGAGCTCAACCCCGGCAATCACTTTGCCCAGACCGACCTGCGCATGGCACGTGGCATCCACTGGATATTGACGCATTAAAAATGGCGCCCGAGCGTACGCTCGGGCGCCAATTTTTTTGATTCAGCTGAACGAGGTTGTTACTCGGCAGCCTCCTCAAGCTCGGAAACATCAAACTCAAAGTCATTACCCGGCAGAATCGCATTGAGCACAATGCCCACCAGCGAACCCACGGCAAGACCCGAAAGCGAAATGGTCACGCCGCCCAGCTCCAACACGATGGCACCGGCGGTGCTGTACGCAATGCCGAGCGAAAGCACGAGCACCAGAGCTGCCACCAGCACGTTGCGGTTGTTCTGGAAATCGACCTGGTTCTCGATGAGGTTGCGAACGCCCACAGCGCTGATCATGCCATAGAGCACGAGTGACACGCCGCCGATTACACACGCCGGCATAGCCGCAATGACAGCCGCGAACTTGGGGCAGAACGAAAGCACGATGGCGCAGCACGCGGCAATGCGAATCACGCGCGGGTCGAACACGCGCGTAAGCGCAAGCACACCGGTGTTCTCGCCATACGTGGTGTTGGCCGGAGCGCCAAAGAGCGAAGCCAGAATCGTGGCGAGACCATCGCCGAGCAGCGTGCGATGCAGGCCGGGATCGGCAATGTAGTTGCGCTCGCAGGTGGAGCCAATAGCCGAGATGTCACCGATATGCTCGATCATGGTCGCAAAGGCCAGCGGCATGATGGTGATGATGGCCGTCGTGGCGAGGCCGCTATCGAACTGCGGCCCAAAGAGTGCAAACACGGTGTTGTCCCACACGACGGGCAAACCAACCCAGGGAGCGGCGGCAACGCCCGAAAAATCGACCTCGCCCAGCGCAGCCGCAACGGCATAGCTCACCACAACGCCCAGCAAAATCGGCACAATCTTGACCATGCCGCGGCCCCAGATGTTGCAGATGACGATCACAGCCACGGCGACAACGGCAACAAACCAGTTGGTCTGGCAGTTGGCAATAGCGGAGCTCGCCAGGATCAGACCGATCGAAATGACGATGGGACCAGTCACCACCGGCGGGAAGAAGCGCATAACGCGCTTGGCGCCAAAGGCGCGGAACAGGGCCGCAAGCACCGGATAGAGCAGGCCGGCACAAGCTACGCCCAGGCAAGCATAGGGCAAAAGCTCGGCCTCGCCGTTGGGCGCGATTGTGGCATAACCGGCAATAAAGGCAAACGATGAGCCCAAAAATGCCGGCACCTTACCGCGCGATAGGAAGTGGAACAGCAGCGTGCCCAAGCCGGCAAACAAAAGCGTTGCTGAAACCGAGAGACCGGTGAGCACGGGCACCAGCACCGTGGCGCCAAACATGGCAAACAGATGCTGCAGGCCGAGCAGGAACATGCGCGGGCGACCGAGCGACGATGCGTCGTAGATGGCATCGCTGACGGCGGGCGTCGAGGACTGGGACATTGATGTCCTTTCGAATGGAAGGGCGATCGGGCATATCGGATAACCTGCCCGAACGATACGATCCGAACCATTGTACGCGATACGCAGTGCCTCGCACGCGCCGCCACCTGCGAACGGCATTGTTATTTCCAGACACGCTCCGCAATGCACCTAACCAGCGCAATCTTTGCCCACTGCTCGTCCTCGGTCAGCTTGTTGCCAATCTCGCAGCTGGCAAAGCCACACTGCGGAGACAGATACAGGTTCTTGAGCGGCACGTACTTTGCAGCCTCGCGGATGCGCTCGACGATAACATCCTCGTTCTCGAGCTCTGCCGCCTTGGTGGTTACCAAGCCCAGCACGACCTTCTTGCCCGGGGCAACGTACTTGAGCGGCTCAAAACCGCCGGCGCGCGGCGTGTCGAACTCCAGATAGAACGCATCGACGTCCTCATGCGCAAACAGATATGGAGCGATGGGATCGTAGCCGCCTTCAAAAGCGTAGGTGGAATGGTAGTTGCCGCGGCATACATGCGTGTTGATGACCAGATCGTCGGGTTTGCCCTCGATGGCGGCATTGTTAAGCGCCACACCTAGCTCGGACACCTTTTGCAGGTCGACCGGGCTCATGCCGGTCTTTGCCACGAAATCGGTATCGCAATAGATTCCCCAAGTACAGTCATCAAACTGGATATTGCGGCAGCCTGCTGCGTACAGGTCGGCAATCACGGTGCGGTATGCTGCCGCGATGGCATCGGCGAGCTCTTCGTCGGTCTTGTAGACGGCACGCAGACTCTCCTGCTGGCCATCGCAACGGTCGAGCGTAACTTCGGAGAACGTCTGGATCGGCGCCGGAATGGTTTGCCGTGCGACCTGGCCCTCCCCCTCAAGCGCCTTGACGAACTTAAAATGCTCGACGAACGGATGATTCTCGCCGCCAATGGGACCGGTTACCACGGCGGTGTCGGCCGTCGTCTCCTCGTCGTGGAACATATAGCCCGTACGCGAGGTACGGCGTTCAATGCCGTTGAGCCCCCACATAAAGTCGAGGTGCCAGTAACTGCGGCGAAACTCGCCATCGGTAATCACCTGCAGGCCAGCGGCCTTTTGCTTTGCCACCAAATCGCGAATGGCATCGTCCTCGACGGCCTTAAGCCCCTCGGCATCAAGCGTGCCTGCCGCATAGGCAGCGCGGGCGTCCTTCACGGCCTGCGGACGAAGAAAGCTGCCGACGATATCGGCGCGAAACGGTGCGTTCGGTTGAATCGAAGTGCTCATAGATATCTCCCTTTTGCATTGGTTGCTTTACTGGGACAGAGTATGAGCGTTCATATGGCCATCGTAAAATATGCGTTTATAACAGTTTGATATAGATGCTTCCTATATCAGTTGGGACTGCCATGAAAAGATTTGACCTGTGCAGGACGCAGCAGTCTAGATATGCTGACGGATCGCGTCGATATAGGCTTGACCGTAGCGCGTAAGCGTCGTGTTCTTGCGCGTGATGATGCCGATCTCCATGTACTCATCCACATCGAGCGGAATCGAGATAATGCCGGGGCCGTTGAGTTCGTGGCTAATCACGCCCGAGCACACCGTGTAGCCGTTGAGGCCCATGGCCAGGTTGAACAGCGTCGCACGGTCGCGCACGCGGATATTCTTGCGACGCTCAAACGTCGAGGTCAGCTCCTCGGAATAGTAAAACGAGTTGTAACTGCCCTGCTCGTAGGACAGGAACGGGTAGTCTTCCAAGTCCTCGAGCGTCACACTCGAGCGGGCCGCCAGCGGATGGTCGGCGCAGACGAAGACATGCGGCGTGGCGCAGAAGAGCCCTTCGAACACGAGCTCGTTGGCCACCAGCATGCGCTCGATGACCTCGCGGTTGTGCTCGGACAGATATAGGATGCCCAGTTCGCTTTTCATATGCGCGACGTCCTCGATAATCTCGTGAGTCTGCTCCTCGCGCAGGGTAAAGTCGTAGCGCGCGGCATCGAACTCACGGATCACATCGACAAACGCGTTAACGGCAAAGGAATAATGCTGGCAGCTCACACTAAAGTGCGGCACCTGCTCGGACTCGCCCTTGTACTTGCCTTCGAGCAGATCCGCCTGGTCGAGCACCTGGCGCGCGTAGCCCAAGAAGGTCTCGCCCTCCTCGGACACAATGACACCCTTGTTGGTGCGCTCAAAGATGTGCACACCCATCTCGTTTTCGAGATCGCGGATCGACGCGGTAATCGAAGGCTGCGACACAAAGAGCCGGCGCGAGGCCTCGGTGATGCTGCCGCATTCGGCAACCTTTACAACATATCTGAGCTGCTGAAGCTTCATAGCCTTCTCCCTAGACGTTCGTGACGCCAAAACCCGCCGCGTCCATTTGGCGCATAAACGACGGCATCTCCCCCGTCGCGGCGCAGGCGGCAATCTGATGTAGAGCCCCGGCGACCGCATCGTCTGCCGCAGCGCCGATATGCCAGCGCGCGGCAGCCGTGACGGCCTCGTTGGCATTGGCGACTGCAACGGAGTTGGGAACGGCATCGATCATGGGCAGATCGTTATCGGAATCGCCGAATACGGCCACCTCGTCGGGCGTCAGGCCCAAAGCGTGCGCCAGCTCTAACGCAGCGCAGCCCTTGTCCCAATCAGCAGGAAGGATGTCGAACAGGCGCACGCGGTTGTTGGGAAACACAAGCGAGAGCTCCGGCACCTCAGCGGCAACACGCTCGCGTAGCTCCGCGAGCTCCTCACGCGAACGAGCACTCCAGATATTCGCCTTGAACACCGACGCGTCATCGACGACAGGACGGCACGGGGCCTCTTCGCCCTTGAGCCATGCGTTGCCGCCCGACTCCATGGCGCGGCGCACGCGCTCGGGGTCGCTCGTCACACAATAGGCATCGTTGCCCCAAAAGTCATCACCCAGGCCGTAGACCTTCAGATACGTATCGTCGGTCTCTTGCTCCAAGTAGTCAGCCAAGCGCATAAGGGCGGCGTTGTCGGTCGCATGCGAGGCTACCACCTCGCCGTCCACAAACATGACCTGGCCGTTGCAGAACGCGCCGGTCGAGAAGCACTCGGCGCGATTGCGGAACATCCAGCCCATCGCGGAGGGCTGGCGACCCGAAACCGGGCCAAAGTGCAGACCCGCCGCCTGCATGGCGTGAATGCCCTCGATGGCGTAGTCGCTGGCGCCGTCATGCCCGGCTGGAATCAGCGTATCGTCCATATCGGTCAGCACAAGTTTGATCATAAGGTCCCCCAGTCGTTTTCATCGTAACCATTGTACCGATGCGCTAGTATAGGGAACAACAGATTCGATGCGGGAGTGCCGGCGGTGCAAACCACAAGGCTGAGAGGGCATGGGGCCCAATCCTTTGAACCTGTCAGTTAATGCTGGCGTAGGGAGCATGCCGCCTTTTAGGGCGCTGTCTATGCACAGCGCCCCTTTTCTATGCCAAGGAGGCATGTGCAGTGATCGATTCGAAACAGCTCAAGCAAAACGTGGTCAAGACCGTGGAGGAGATTCGCGCCACCAATCCGATGGCGGGCTCCATCACCAACACGGTGACGATTGACTTTGTCGCCAACGCGCAGCTCGCCGTGGGCGGATCGGCCGCCATGGTCTATCTGCCCGACGAGGGCGAGGCGCTCGTTGCCGGCGGCGGCGCCATCTATCTGAACATGGGCACACTCTTCCCCATCTACGAGCAGACGATTCCCCGCGCGGCCAAGGCGGCACACGACGCCGGCAAGCCCTGGGTGCTCGATCCGGTGGGCCTGGGCATCGGCAGCCTGCGCACCCAACTGGTAGGCGAACTCAAGCAGTACAAACCCGCCATCGTGCGCGGCAATGCCTCCGAGATTATCGCGCTCGCCGGCCTGTGGGGCCTTGAGGGCGAAGCGGCCGATCTGAGTCGCGTGCGCGGTGTCGATACCACCGACACGGTAGACGCCGCCCGCGGCGCCGCCGTGGCGCTCGCCCGCTACACCGGCGGCGCCGTTGTGGTCTCGGGCGAAGTCGACCTGATTACCGACGGCACGACCGTGGCCAAGTCCCACGGCGGCAGCCCGCTCATGTCCAAAATCACCGGCTGCGGTTGCTCGCAGGGCGGCGTGCTGGCCGTGTATGCCTGCGCCGCCGACCCGTTTACGGCGGCCATCTGCGGCACCGCCGCCTACAACGTTGCCGGCACGCGTGCCGCCGCCGTTGCCGATGCCCCGGCAAGCTTTAAGGTCGCCTTTATCGACGAGCTCTACCGCGCGACCGCCCAGGACATTGCCGATAACCAACTCGAGCTCGAGGAGGCATAAGGCATGTCCGAGCCCGCAACCAATGCCGGTATGAACACGCTCGTCGCCGTAGCCATCGCCCCGTGCGGCACCGGCGACGAGCTGTCCGCCGAGGTCGCCGAGGTCGTACGCGTCATTCGCGAGAGCGGCCTTCCCAACCGCACCACCTCGATGTTCACCGAGATCGAGGGTGACTGGGACGAAGTCATGCAGGTCGTGCGCGACGCAACCTTTGTGTTGGCGAGCAAGGGCATCCGCACCGAAGTCGTGCTCAAGGCCGATATTCGACCCGGATTTACCGACACCATGACTGGCAAGCTCGAGCGCATGGAAGCGCAGATCAAAAAGCAGGAGGAAGCACAGTGAGCATCCGCGACAACCTTGATATCTCGGCCTATCTGGTACTCGGCCCCGAAAACACCCTCGGACGCCCCGTGGGCGATGTGGTGGCCCAGGCGCTCGACGCCGGCTTTACCTGCATTCAGGTGCGTTCCAAGGTGGCAAGCGCCCGCGAGATCATCGCACTGACGGGCGATGCCGCGCAGGCCATCGCTCAGGCCGGCAAAACCGGGCAGGTCGCGCTGCTGATCGACGACCGCCTTGACTGCGTACTTGCCGCACGCGAGCAGGGTATTGCCGTCGACGGCGTGCATGTTGGCCAGAGCGACATCCCCGTCGAGGTCTGCCGCAAACTTTTGGGCCCCGATGCCATCGTGGGTCTTTCGGCCCGCTGCGAGGAGATGCTCGAGTACGTCAAGACCGCCGACATGAGCCTGGTCGATTACCTGGGCGTAGGCCCGCTCCACGAGACCGAAACCAAGCGCGACTGCGGACGTGCGGCCGACGGCTCCATCATCACCAAGAGCTTTGAGGACCTGGCCGCCCTCCATGCGGCAAGCCCCGTCCCCATTGTGGTGGGCGGCGGCGTCAAGACGGCCGATCTGCCGCAACTCAAGTCCACCGGCGTCGACGGCTTCTTTGTGGTGAGCGCCGTCTGCAGCGCCGACGACCCCTACGCCGCAGCCGAGGAGCTCGTCGATACCTGGCAGCAGGCATAGGCATAGGCCGAACAGCTGATTCGCAGCCTCATATCTTCAATAGCGGAAAGCGCATCCCAGTTTTGACCTCCATTCCGGGATGCGCTTTCCGCCGAGTCCACGGCAGCTTGCCCTACCCCGCCAGATACGATTCCAACGCCGGCAAGGTCGCCTCCGCATCGCGGCGACCAATCTGGTAGATGCGCTCAAGTTCATCGGGCTCGCGACACAGCGACGGCACCTTCACCGATTCGCTCGGCCGCACCACAAAGATCTCGCCGGCAGCCTCGCGACGTGCCAGGTCATCGAGCGTGGCATTGTAGACCTCATGCCGATGCTCAAGCGCTGCGACAAACTCCGGATAGTGACGGAACACGCGCCGTAGCATGGGCATCACGCTGTTGGGCTGCTTCACAAAGCCCGCCGGCTGCGTGAGTACCACGATATTGCGGTCATACCCCTGCGCAAACAGCCAAGCGCTGGGAATGGAATCGGCCACGCCGCCATCCAGGTACTTGCGGCCCTCAATGGCGACAGGACGCGTCGCCACGGGAATTGCCGACGACGCCCGGATCCACTCGATATCGCGCTCATCGCCATAGGGCAGGTCGTGATAGACGGCCTTGCCCGTCTCGATATCGGTACACACGCACGTAAATCGCATGGGGCAGGCGCGATATGCCTCCAGGTCGATGGGATCGCGCTCGATAGGCACCTCGTGATAGGCAAAGTCGGCATTGAACATATCGCCGGTTCGCAGCCAGCTGGTCACGCTCGCATAGCGCTTGTCGGCGCAATAGGCCTTGTTATAGCGAATGGCGCGGCCGATCTGGCGCGATTTAAAGTTGTAGCCAAACGCCGCGCCCGCCGAGACGCCCACCATATGGTCGCAGGTCAAACCGTGCTCCATCCAAACGTCGAGCACGCCCGCCGTATACATACCGCGGTAGCCGCCTCCCTCGAGCGCCAGCCCCACCGTGCGCGTCATATTTGACTGTGCCATGCGACCATCTCCGTTCCTGCGTTTTAAAACGGAACAAGTATACCCATCAACAAATATCGTCTCAGTCGCATTTTCATCGAACATCGTCGCGTTACCGTTTGGCGAATAATGGCCGCCCGCAACATGGGCACCCCTACATAATTCCATACACTTGTTTATACTACTCAGTAGTTATCAGCCGAGAGCACGAACCGACAAATAAACCCAACGACGCAGCAAGGCGGGGGCTTGGAAACACGCAAGGCGTTGAGCAGCAACGCATGTGCACAACGAGCTCGCCCGACGCAATCCGCCCCGACCTCAGAAAGCCGCTTACAGTATGGATAACGCCATCAATAATACCGAAACGCTCGAAAAGACCATCCGTGACCTTCTGGAGCGTCAGGACGATCTGATCAGGACCGCCTTTACCGACGAGCTCACCGGACTTGGCAACCGCGGCGGCTTTACCCGTTCCTTAGAGGAACTCTGGGAGCAGGAACTGCCCGTGACCATGGCGTTTATCGACATCGATAACCTTAAGCACTGCAACGACATCTTTGGACATGACGAGGGCAACCGCTATATCTTGCAGGTGAGCCTCTATCTCAAACTGTATATTAAGGTGGACGAGGCGGCATTTCGTCTGGGGGGCGACGAGTTCGCCATCCTATCTACGATTGCGACCGAGGACGACCTTGCCGAACGTCTGGAACACTGCCGAACGGTACTGCTCGAAAACAACGCTTCCAAGATGCCTCACTCGTTTAGCTACGGAGTGGCACACGCCGACCCCGCCCTGGGCGAAGCCCCCAATCGCTTGACGAACGATGCCGACCATCGCATGTACGACTACAAGCTACGTCATGCCGTGCACCTTGATCGACGCAATATCGCACAAGCCCACACCGACGACTTCGAAATAAGCGATCGCATTTTCGACGCCCTTTCGATGCTCAACGAAGGCCGATATTTCTTTATCGAGAACTTGGACAAACATCGAACCCTTTGGTCACAAGGCGCCTTGCGCGATCTTGGTCTTCCTTCGGAGCATATAGACAACTGCCACGATTACTGGAAAACGCGTGTCCATCCCGATGACCTTGAGGCCTATACCAACGACATCGACCAAATCTATGACGGCTCCAAACATCGCCACGTCATGCAGTACCGCGTGCGCAATGCCGCCGGCGACTACATCCTCGGCCGTGCTCGCGGGTTTCGTATCGACGGCGACGGAAATGTCCCCTCGCTCTATGTCGGCGAGCTCGTCAACCACTCGCTTGCCGAGACCGTCGACGCCGCCACGGGCCTCGGAACGCAGCGCACGCTGATCAACGCTATCGATGCCTGCCGTCGCGACCGTTGCAAGACGGGGCTTATAGCAGTGCGCGTTCGCGGCACGGCAAAGCTCAACGAGCTCTACGGGGCCGAGGCCGTCGACAACATGCTCGCCGAATACGCAGGCCGCATGCTGTCGATTACTCGCGGCAGGAGTCGCGTCTTCCGCTCACGCAACGCCCAGTTCGTCGTGCTTAGCAACAATTTGGATCACGAAGCATTCGAGCAACTGATCCAACATCTCAAAGAGGCCGTTTTCGCTCCCGTTCGAATCGCGGACGACACCATTACCCCCGTCTGTCTTGTCGTTCCGGCCTTTTACGAGCACCTGACCAATCAAACGGCCGCCGTTTTAGGCGAACTCGACCGTCGCATTCGCACGGCCGGCGGGCTTGTTCCCAACGACAGCCTCCCCATACCCGAGGTGGAGCGCAAAAGCGCCATCGCCGAACGCATCGATCCGCTCACGGGTCTCTATCGACCCAGCGTGTTTATGCGCCGCGCCAACGAATTTCTCGAGACAAGGCGCAACGGCGCTTGGTGTATCGCAACCGTCGATATGGGACACATGCGACTGTTCAACGAATGGCACGGACAGGCCGAGGGCGACCGCATGCTCGCCGATGTGGGCACGGTCCTCAAGGACATCGAGAATGCCAACATGGGCGTCGCAGGGTACTGGGGCCAAGACGACTTTTGCGTACTCATCCCCTTTGAACACGACACCGTCCATCAGATCTATAGCCGCGTTCGCCAGGCCGTGGCCAAGTATGATGACGGCGTGGGATTCTGGCCGTCCATGGGCGTCTACCCCACCGACTCCAACGAGAAAATCACCATCGATGCGCAGGCCAAGGCCATGTTTACCAATCGGCGCGCAAAAAACGACTTTAAGGAGCGCATTGCCATTTTCCGCCCCGAGGAGTACGAGCGCGAAATCGCGTTCCACCGCACGCTGACCGAATTCCAGTACGCGCTCTCCAACGGCCGTATTACCTACTACCTGCAGCCCCAGGTCGACATGGAAACCGGCGAGATCATTGGCGCCGAAGCGCTCACGCGCTGGATCGACAAGGATGGCTCCCTCATTTCGCCCGCCACCTTTATCCCCGCTCTCGAAGAAAGCGGTTTTGTGGTGACGCTCGACAAATACGTTTGGCAGGGCGTTGCCTTGTGGCTGCGCGAGCGCATCAATCGGGGGCTTCGCGTGGTTCCGATCTCGCTTAATGTGTCGCGCGTGGATATCCTTGCCTGCGACGTTGCCGAGCATATGGGAGCGCTCGCCGCCCAATACAACCTGCCGCCCGAGCTCATGCGCATCGAGATCACCGAGACAGCTTATACGGGAGAGTCCGAGGCCGTGGATAAACTAACGGCCGACCTGCACACCCGCGGCTTCTCGACCTATATGGACGATTTTGGCACCGGCCAGTCCACGCTCGCGATGCTCAAGAACGTCAACGTCGACGTCATCAAGCTCGATCGCACGTTTGTGCCCGATAACGGCGATGAGGGCCGCAGCGTGCAAATCATCTCATCAATGCTCGAGATGGCGCAGTCACTCCATCTGCCCGTTGTGATCGAAGGCGTCGAGACGGACAAGCAGGCAAACATGCTGCGCCACATGGGCGCCCGCTACGCTCAGGGATTCCTCTACTACCGCCCCATGCAGGCGGAGGATTTTGAGGCATTGCTCGATGGTGGCGACAACAACTAATACGCTCGCACGCAAACGCCACCGCCGAAGAGAACGTTTGTTCCCATGGGCTAACTAATACCCCAATCTAAACCGAATTGGGAGTAAGATACAAACCATTGTTCCATCCAAGGAGGTCATCCATCATGAACGAGTCGTATCGCCTGGGCGAGCAATCAATCATCGCTCATCTTCAGCGACTTGCGAACAGGGCCTCAACCACCGAGCTCGATGTTGCCGCGCTGCCCCCGGAGTTGCGTGCCATCGGTGAGCAACTGCAGAAAACGCTCGCCATCCTGCAACAAGAACGCGAGCTGCTTGAGCACGGCGCCTATATCGACTCGCTCACCAATCTTGGCAACCGTGGCGGACTCGACCGCCATGTCGATCAGCTCTGGCGCAAAGGCACCCCCTTCACCTGCGCCTATATCGATATCGACCGCCTTAAGCATTGCAACGATAAGTTTGGCCACGCCGAGGGCAATCGCTACATTCTGAGCATCTGCCGCGCACTCACCGAGACAATGGAGCACGATGAGTTGCTGTTCCGTATCGGTGGAGACGAATTTGTACTTATATCCCCCACGACAGACGAAGCCGAGCTCGAGCAGCGCCTGGAGCGGACGCGTGCCAATCTTATCGAGGCAACATCGGACGGCAAGGCGCCCATGATCGCCAGCTTTAGCTTTGGCTGCTCGCGCGTCGACCCACTTGCAGGCGATACGCGTCGCCAGATGACAAAGGACGCCGACCGCAAAATGTATCGCTACAAGCTCATGCACCGTGTACAACAGCCAGAAGAAGACAACGTGCCGCAACACCCGGTCACAGATCAGCCTCTCTGCAACGACCGAGTGTTCCAAGCGATCTCCATGAGCTCCGAGACACGCTATCCGTTCATCATTAACCTCGACACCGGCGAATCGCAATGGTCGGTTAATGCCGTGCGCGATTTTGACCTACCCTCCCAGCATCCCTACAACTCGCTCGATATATGGCTTGCCCGTGTTCACCCCGAGGACCGCGACAACGTACGTGCCGAGCTCGATATGGTGGTAAACGGCACGTGGCACTTCCACTGCATGCAGTATCGCGTCATGAATACCGCCGGAAAATACGCGCTTTGCGACTGCACGGGTTACCGCCTGGACGGCACCGATACCGAGCCCAACATGTATGTGGGCATTGTCACCAACCGAAGCTTGGCAGATACGACCGATTCCGTGACCGGTCTGGGCGATATCCACGCCCTGGTCAACGCCATTGGCGAGATGCGTCGCGTGGCACGAAACGCGGGCTTGATCGCCATTAAAATCGACGAAATCGCACAGGTCAATGCCCGCTTTGGCTTTGATGCAGGCGACCGCGTTTTGGCAGAAAGCGCCGCCTGCCTCATGGATTGCTCGCGCGGCAAGGGTCGTCTGTTCCGCTCGACCGGACCGATGTTCGTGGCGCTCTTTGACGAGCTTGATCCCGAAGAGACCGACGCGGTTGCAGACGAAATCGAACGGTTCTTGGGATCGCCCGTGCTCCTTGGCTCATTTGAATATCAGCCGCCCCTTCGCGTGGCGACGCTTCATCTGGACGCCGTCGACCGACAGCCCGTTTCCATTTTGAACGAACTCAATGCGCTGATTAAAGAGGTGCCGCAGGTACCGGGCACCAAGCTGGACTAGCGTTATGGGGCGCATGATGGTTAGTTTCCGATCTCAAGCAAATCTGTTAAGCCAGCCCTATCAAATTCTTTTGACAATTGGCTGCATTGGTCCATTTTGTCGTTCAGCCACTTCCGCTGGCTATCGCCTCATAAACACAAACCCAACGAGCCGCACGAACGACAAAGAGGCCAAGCTGAACAGAAGTAGAACCAAAACTTCAAAAACGCTGGTATTCCAATCGCGTACCCAGCCCTCTACCGCCCACAAGAAAAACAGCAGCCCCATCCATAACGTCACAGAAGAAATCAGCTTTGCGTAAGGGCGTATATCAATCTCGCTCTCCCTTTTTGTGACATCATATCCAGCAATTGAGCAGAGCCATCTTCCTCTTCGGTATTGGATTGAAAGGACAATCAAGGCAATCGAAGTCATCAAGCAAACAGCATCCTCTGTTTCCATAGAGTTTCCTTTGCTTTCCATCCTAGTTACGCATTCACAATCGAATCAAACCAAGTATGAATTACTCGATAGCAACCGCCTTAGTATAAACCATAGCCGCCGCAGCAGCCCGCCTTCCAAGGCCTCAAAGCTCGCCATCGAGGGCGACCCGCCCAGACCCCTTACAATCTGCTCGCACGAGGCCCCGCACTCCAACATCCTCTGGACCGTATCCCGCTCGTACCTGGTGAGCGTGCCTGCCGTGGGCCCTCGGGGCCGGCATCGTGCCCCACGCCATCTGCCCGCTCGTGCGATAATCCTCTGCAGAAGTCACCGACAGCAGAGGGAGTTTGTGATGAAGGTTCTTTTGGTCAATGGCAGCCCCAAGACAAACGGCAACACGGCCCGCGCACTCGCCGAGGTCGCCGAGCAGCTCAACGCCGAGGGTATCGATACCGAGATGTTTCAGCTGGGCGCCAAGCCCATTCGCGACTGCATCGGTTGCGGCCAGTGCGGCAAGCTCGATTGCCGTTGCACCTTTGACGACGATATGGTCAACGAGCTGATTGCCGCTGCCGAGCAGGCAGACGGCTTTGTCTTTGGTTCGCCCGTCTACTACGCGCACCCCAGCGGACGTATCCTCTCTGCCCTCGACCGTGCATTCTATGCCGGCAGCAAGGCCTTTGCGCACAAGCCGGGCGCCGCTGTCGCCGTTGCCCGTCGCGGTGGCACGTCGACCACCTTCGATGTGCTCAACAAGTACTTCACCATCAACCAGATGCCCGTGGTGGCATCCACCTACTGGAACAACGTCTTTGGCGCCATGCCGGGCGAGGCCGCCCAGGACGCCGAAGGCCTTGCCACCATGCGAAACATCGGCAAAAACATGGCCTGGCTCCTACGTTGCATCGAGGCTGGAAAGGCCGCCGGCATCGAAGCCCCCCAGGCCGATCGCGCTAGGACCAACTTCATCAGGTAGAACGGCGGAACATAGATATGAATATTCAAATTTTCGGGACTAAGAAGTCCTTCGATACCAAGAAGGCCCAGCGCTATTTTAAGGAGCGCCGCATTAAGGTGCAGTTTATTGACCTTAAGGAAAAAGAGATGAGCAAGGGCGAGCTCACGAGCGTAATGCAGGCGGTCGGCGGCATCGACAAGCTGCTCAACCCCAAAGCCAAGGACGAGGAGACGCTCGCACTCATCCAGCACCTCACCCCCAGCCAGCGCTTTGATAAGCTGCTCGAGAACCAGCAGGTTCTGGCCGAGCCCATCGTGCGCAACGGCAAAAAGGCCACCGTCGGTTATTGTCCCGACGTGTGGGGAGCCTGGGAGTAGCCTGTGTTATTTGTCGGCGCGTGGGTATAAGAGCAGGCGTTTGGCATAAGATTCAACTGTAAGCCATGTCTAACAAAGGAGGGCACATGCCCAACAAACCCGTGAAGATCATCATGCTTACCGGATACCTCGGTGCCGGCAAGACCACGCTGCTCAACCACATCCTCGCCAACGACGGCGGCATCCGCGCCGCCGTGATCGTCAACGATATCGGCGAGATCAACGTCGACGCCAGCCTCATCGCCGACGGCGGCCTTTCCGAGACCGACGACCTTATCCCGCTCACCAACGGCTGCATCTGCTGCACGCTTTCGGACGATCTGGCCAACCAGCTGCAGGGCATCGCCGATTCGGGCAAGTTCGACTACATCATCATCGAGGCCTCGGGGTATTTGCGAGCCCATCCCCATCGCCTACACCATCTCGAGCTTCTGCGACGAGGCCAAGGTGGGCCGGCGAGCCCCAAGCTCGCGCTCGACAACATCGTGGCCGTGGTCGACTGCGCCCGCATGTACGACGAGTTCAACGGCGGTCGCGACCTGCTAGCCGAGGATATCGACGAGGACGACATCGAGAGCCTGCTCATCCAGCAGATCGAGTTTTGCTCCACGCTGATTCTTAATAAGACTGACACCGTCACCCCCGAGCAGATTGCCGAGCTCAAAGCCATCGTGCGCAGCCTGCAGAAGGACGCCGTGATTGTCGAGGCTCAAAACGGCGAGGTCCCCATGGAGGAGCTGCTCGATACCGACCGCTTCGACTTTATGCGCGCCTACAACTCCGCCGCTTGGATCGAGGCCATGGAGCACCCCGAGGAGCACGACGACCCCGAGGTGCTCGAGTACGACATCGAGACCTTTGTGTACTCGCGCCGCAAGCCGTTTGACCTGCAGAAGTTCACCGATTTTGTTGAGCAGGAGTGGCCCGACGAGGTCATCCGCGTCAAGGGTCCGCTGTGGCAGACCGGCGATCCGGACATGTGCTACATGTTTGAGCAGGCCGGCCACCAGATGCGCCTGATGGAGAACGGTCTGTTCGTTGACTCCGCGCCCGAGGGCGAGAAGCAGAAGATTATCGACGAGAACCCCGAGATCATGCAGATTTGGGACGACGAGACGGGCGACCGCATGACGAGCCTGTGCATCATCGGCCGTCATATGGACAAGGACGCGCTCATCGCCGCGCTCGATGCCTGCCTGACCGACTGGCACCGCGCCTAGGCTATCGAAGCGAGCATTTTCTGCCCACGTAACCGCCAAACCACCACGAAGGTGCCTGTGTGTCCCCTTCGTGGTGGTTTTTTCCATTCTGAGCCAAGGAGATTCATGTTCAATATCGTGCTGTATGCGCCCGAGATTCCGGCCAATACGGGCAATATCGGCCGTACCTGCGTGGTCACCGGTACCCGCCTGCATCTGGTGGAGCCGCTGGGCTTTTCGCTCGATGACAAGACGGTACGTCGCGCCGGCCTGGGCTACTGGCAAAACTTGGACGTGACCACCTATACCGGCTGGAAGGATTTCCTTGCGTGCAACGGCCTCTCCTCCGCCGACGAGCGCCTGCATCTGCTGACCAAAAAGGCGCGCCGAACCTATGCGCAAAGTACCTACCGCGACGGTGATTATTTGGTCTTTGGCAGCGAGAGCTCGGGCATTCCCGAGCCACTGCTTGCCGCGGCGCCCGAGCGCTGTGAGCGCATCCCGATGCTGCGCGATTGCGACTCACTCGATAACGCCGAGGCTTGGGAAGCCCACGAGGAATCGCTCGGACATACCGAAGACAGCCACGAGGCCATCCTTCAGCAGGATATCTGCGGCAATTTCGTCGACCCGGACGATTACCGCATCAGCGCTCTCAACCTCTCCAACAGCGCCGCCATCGTCCTCTACGAGGCCCTCCGCCAGACAGGCTTTCCTGGAATGTAGCAAATCTGCCATTAGGGGACGGGGTAGAAATGGTAGATTTTCAAACCCTCTGACCTTTGACAAATTGTCTTTGGCATCAAGGTGGCAAGAGGACTGTCCCTTTGCCACCTATTGCGACTACTGATTTAAATGGAATTAACCGTTTTTAAACGCTTTTAACTAGAATATATGCCAGTATATTAGTAACTTTTACTGAGTTGCACCGCATGGGTTTATACACTTCCACCCCGTAAAGGACAGGAACTCCGCAGCAAAAGGTCCCTACACATCAGAATTCAACTTCAAATACAAACGACTGCCGGAGTTCTCGCTTAGCTTGGCTTGTCAGGCTCGAATTCGCCCTTATGCTCAGTTTGCTGCATGCCTCGTCGATAGCCATAGCAAGTGATACAGACATGGTCATGGTCGTTTCACTTTTCAATTCGACCCGATAGCTCTTCGCCTTGTTTTTATCCTCTCCACCGCATCTCGTCTCAATTAACAAGAGAATATCTGAGTCATGGGCATACCAATGGAGCTCAGGGCGCTGTGGAACCATGTCACCCTCGAATTCCTGTGTAAACAGTATTTTCTTCTCATTTCTCGTCGAATCGCTAAAGGAACCGTCGGTTCGAACCGAGCCTCTCTTTCCCGCCTTGGCATTTCCCTTAACCTGGTGGCCTCGCCGAGTTTCCTCGTACTCCGTCACCTCCAGCTTGCAGCGCTTCGCGCCAAGCATGAACGTAATCCGCCTCAACTCGGCCATCTTGTCTTGTTGCATGGTTGCGAAATAAGAGTCAAGGTCAACAAAGCGAGACCGATCAAAAGCATCTATGTAATATGTGGAATAAAGAGATGGTTTAGGATAGAAAGACAGCTCGCTATCCCCGATTGCCTCGCGGTACAGATTGAAAATCTGCGTACCCTTAACAGTATCCAACCAACCAATGGCATCCCTACAGACGTCGATACCCCGACGCTCATTTCCGTCAACAATTCGAATCATGTTCGGCAAATGGAATGAAGGACTCTGATAGGTCTCCTTGGTTACCGGCCTGTATCTATTGAGCTGCTGCTGGTATGCCCAATCGTTGACGGCGTCACCGATATCCGCAGCAGCACCTGCCGCGCCATCAGCCGCATCAGCAATAGCTGCCAAGGCGTCATCGGCCATCGGAGCTGCAGCACGCATTGCACCATCGGCAACTTTCTGTACGGTTGCAACCGCGCCCGCCATCGCGCTTCCGGCGCCATCAACCAACCCGGCAGCGACCTTACGGATATCAAAACTCTGCTTACGTCGCGGCAGTTCCTCCCTTTCGACAACAACAGCTAGATCGTCTTTATCCTCCATGGTGACCTCCTATTTCCGGTAGTCGAAATCAACCGTGTATTCATCGCCAAATGCCGAATTGAACATCGCACGGATATTTGCTTCAGCATTCACCCGAGTTTCGCTTTCAGCGACCCCACACCCTTCTTCATCTCATCCATCCCCTATTCCTTTCAAAATCCCTGCTATTTAAGAAACTGCCGTGGGTTATACCTCATGCCTTAATTGTCGTTTTTAGCATGGCTTTAGACGAGGGCAGTTGTTTGCAATCCGAAATGTACACATTCGTTCGCAGCACTTGTTGTTCAATAATTGGCACAAAACGGGCAGGTCAACCATTCATTGCCGATTAACCCGCCCCTTCCGTGCAGAACTTATTTATTTACATCGTAGCTGGAAACAGATGCGACAACGCGCGCAGCGTCAACATCGGACATTGCCTCGAACTTGACTTTCTCACCCAGCGCCCACGAAGAGGTGTCCGCATAGGCCTCCTCCGCTTTGATGTCATCTGCATCATAGAGAGCAAGTGTCAGGCTGACGTTAGAGAACGATATACCAGAGGTGTTCTCAACTACCGCCGTATACGTATACAGACCGTAACCGTCATCCGATTTTTCGAAATTTGCTCCCTGAATCAAACTGTTGATGGCATCCTCATAGCGGGTCTTCTCTGCTACGGACTTTCCATTCTTAATTAAGTCGTTGAAATCATCCTTATATTTTTCCCCTACTTCCAGCCCGTAATTATCAACAAGCTTCTTGAGTTGCGCAGACCGCTTATCGTAGACTTTATTCCACTCTTCGTAATAATCCGCAGACGATTGCGAGTAGTCCTCGGTCACTTTAAGCTGGTCATCAAGCAAATTCAGATACGTTATGACGTCCTGCTGCATCTTGGAATCCTTAAACCTAGCGTTCTTGAGTTCCTTGTCGTTCTTGATTTCAGCCTCAATAGCTTCCTGGATATTCTCGGTTGAATGAGGATCATCATCGTTTGCATTAGATTCAATGACGTCGGACCTTCTCTCAAACCCGGCGGCGATAACATTCATCGCCTTATCGTCGACATATTTCGACTTTGCAGCGTTTGCATCATTCTGTGAACAGGCCGAAATGAACCCCAGAGAACAGATGAGCAGAACAAGCAAGCCCATCATGGGCTGCTTTTTAGTAGCATTTCGTTTCACGGCTATTTCCCTTCGATTGACGTTACAGCTCATAACCCCTCGTCAAAAAGCAGACGAATTGGCAACGCGGTGGCACTATTTGGTTCCAGGGCGTGAACTTGATAAACATCGAGGGAAGGAGTGGGCTCTGTGCGATAAACTCCCCTCTTCAAAATGTCTAGTTAAAGAGGACGGACAGACGGCGAACGGTCATATCAGTTCGTGTCCGCCCGTCTCCAACGATCGAACGTCGATGCGCTGACGTTCAGGAGCGTTGCGGCCTCTCGCCTCGTAACTTCACCCCCTTCAAATGATTTGATGACATCGTTATAGCCATCCGGACGTTCGAGCGCCGGCCTCCCAAATCTCACGCCACGCAGGCGCGCCGACGCGATACCCTCTGCCTGGCGCTGCTTGATGTTCTCGCGCTCCAGCTGCGCCACGTAGCTCAAGATTTGAAGGACCAGATCCGCCATGAACGTTCCCGTGATGCCATCGGGTTGCTCGCGCGTATCGAGTAACGGCATATCAAGCACCACGATGGCAGCACGCCTATCCACCGTGATGCGTCGCCATTCATCGAGGACTTCACGATAATCGCGACCCAATCGGTCGATACTTTTGATCACGAGAACGTCACCCTCGCGCAACCTGCGAAGAAGACGCTGGTACTGGGGACGTCTAAAGTTCTTACCGCTTGCCTTGTCAGCGTAAATCTGACCCTGTTGAACGGGAAACCTTCCCAGTGCGTCTAACTGACGATCCAAGTTCTGGTCCGCGGAAGAGACACGCGCATACCCAAAGATTCGATTGTCCATAATTGCCCCTATCGGCCGCCTCTTGGCAGCATCGGCTCAAGCGAGAGCCCACTCACTATAGGGCGTGCAAATTTCGCGAATGGGCTGAAGTCATTTTGGTCCTCAGGCACAAGCTGTTCAAGTGCTACGTCGACAACATGCTAGCTTTTTAACGGTAATTAACTGCTTTTAACTAGAATTGGCTAGAAAAGAAAAGCGTGATGCTGACAGGCCTTGTCGGCATGTGACAAAGGAACCGTCCCTTTGTCACATTTGGTTACAGGTAGCGGCCGGTAATGCTCTTGGGGCAGGCCGCGATGCCGCCCGGCGTGCCGGCGCAGACGACCTGCCCGCCGGCATCGCCGCCGCCCGGGCCCATGTCGATCACGTAATCGGCATTACGGATAAGGTCGAGGTCATGCTCGATCACGATAACTGTGGCGCCCTTGGCAACGAGGCCATCAAACACGCTCAGCAGCACCTGAACGTCGAGCGGATGCAGGCCGATGGTGGGTTCGTCGAACACAAACACGGCATCGTCCTGCACGCGGCCCATCTCGCTCGCAAGCTTAAGTCGCTGCGCCTCGCCGCCCGAGAGCGCCGGCGTGGGCTCGCCGAGCGTCAGGTAGCCCAGCCCCAGGTCGTGCAAGGTCTGTAGGCGCGCCTGGACTTTCTTGAGTCCCACCGTGGCGTCGAGGGCCTCGTCCACACTCATGTCCATGAGCTGCGGCAACGTCAGTAAGCCCCCGTCCTTGCCCTCGCGATGGATATGCGAAGCCGCGTCTGCATAACGTGAGCCGCGACATGCCGGACAGACAATCTCGACGTCGGGCAAAAACTGCACGTCGAGCGATATCGAGCCCGTGCCATCGCACGTAGGGCAGCGCAAAGCGCCAGTGTTGTAGCTAAAGGCGCCCGCCTTGTAGCCGGCTGCCTTGGCCTCGGGCGTACGGGCGAAGGCGCGACGCAGCTCGTCATGGATGTCGGCATAAGTCGCCACCGTCGAGCGCACGTTGGCGCCGATAGGCGTAGCGTCAATCAGGTTTGCGCGGGCAACGCCTTCGGCATCGACCCAACGCACATGTTTTGGCAGGCGCTCGCCGGCCGCCTGCGCCTTGAGTGCCGGAATGAGCGTCTCGAGCACCAGCGTCGTCTTGCCCGAACCCGAAACGCCCGTCACCGCGACAAGACGGCCGCGCGGAATATCGACTTCGAGCGGTTTGACGGTATGGATGGCATCGGTCGCCATGCGGATATGACCGTGGTCGAATAGTTCGTCGTCAGTCACCTGCGGGCGTAAGCGCCTGGGATTCGAGCGCAAAAACGGCGCAATGCGGCTGCCCTGCGATTGCTCGACCTCGTCCACCGTACCAGCGGCGATCACGTTACCGCCTCCCGCTCCGGCAACGGGGCCCATCTCGACCAGATAGTCAGCTTCCGCTAGAACGCGCGTATCGTGATCAACAACAATCACGGTGTTGCCGTCATCCACCAGATCGCGCATTACGCCCACCAAGCCGTCGACATTGGCAGGATGCAAGCCAATCGAGGGCTCGTCCAACACATAAAGCACGCCCGTCGATCGGTTGCGCACCACGCGGGCGAGCTGTACACGCTGGCGCTCGCCCGTGGAGAGCGTGGCACCGGCGCGGGTGAGCGAGAGGTAATCGAGCCCCAGGTCGACCAGGCGACGGGCCGTGCTCAAAAACGAATCGCAGATATCCGCTGCCATGGGCTGCATCTCGGCCGGCAAGGATGCGGGCACCCCGCGCACCCACTCAATCGCCTCGCCCAATGTCATGGCCGCGGCCTGCGCCAGATTGATACCGCGCACCTGGGGATGGCGTGCGGCCTCGGAGAGACGCGTGCCGCCACAGTCACGGCATGGCCCCTCGCGCAAAAAGCGCGCCACGCGCTTGAGGCCCTTGTCGTCCTTAACCTTGGCGAGCGCATTCTCGACGGTATAGACAGCGTTGTAATAGGTAAAATCGAGCGGCGTGGCGCCCTCGCCGTTTTTGGGAACGTAGAGAATGTGCTTTTTAACCGCCGGACCGTGGAACACGATGTCGCGCTCTTGAGGCGTGAGCTGGTTAAACGGCACGTCGGTGCGCACGCCCATCTCGCCGGCTACCTGCTTCATCAGATCCCACATGAGCGTACCCCAGGGAAGCACCGCGCCTTCGTTGATGGTCTTTGACTCGTCGGGCACCAGGCTCGCTTCGTCCACCTCGCGCATGACACCGGTGCCGCCGCAGGTAGGGCACGCACCGCCGCTGTTAAAGGCAAGGTCCTCGGCACTCGGCGCGTAGAACTCGCGGCCGCATGCGGGGCACGTGAGCGACAGGCCCGCAGCCACGTTAAGGCTCGGCTCCACACGCGCCCCGCAATGTGGGCACACGTGATGGGCACAGCGGCTAAAGAGCAAACGCAGACTGTTGTTGAGCTCGGTCATGGTACCAAAGGTCGAGCGCACGCCTGGCACACTGGGACGCTGATGCAACGCGAGTGCCGCCGGTACGTGCAATACCTCGTCCACCTGGGCGTGCTCGGCCTGCGTCAGGCGACGTCGAGTATAGGTGCTGAGCGCCTCCAGGTAACGGCGCGAGCCCTCGGCATAAAGAACTCCCAGCGCCAGCGAGCTCTTGCCCGAGCCCGACACGCCGGCAATGCCCACGAGCCTCCCCAGCGGAATATCGATATCGATGTTCTTGAGGTTGTGGACGCGCGCGCCACGCACCTCGATAGCACTTGGTTGTTGCGACACCGTCATCGCTCCCCTTTCAGTTGATCGAATATGACAAGAGGACTGTCCCTTTGTCGCATCAGTCGTGCCATAAAATGCGGTCGCGGATGTACTCGCCCAGCATGGGCACGGTAAACCGGACGAGGCCATATCCGGCAGCCTCGATGACGCGCTCGCGAATCAGGCTTGCGCGATATTTGCTCGCCCAACTCTGAGTACGGTCGCAGCGCTCAATGATATCCGCCATACGCGTCGGTTTACCCTCGTCAACCGCCATAGCCTCGATAAAGAGGCGCTGCGGACTGCGCAGCCCGTAATACAGAGGCGCGTCAACCGCTTCGTAAAACTCGGAGACGGCATCAGCATGGCCATCCTCGACATCGCGCCTTTCAATGAGTTGCGAGCCACGTCGGACGGCAGACCGCCACATGTAATATCCCACCAGCTGAACCATATAGGGATGCCCCATGCTCGCGTGCGCCGCAAGGTCCGCGGTCTCCGCATCAACGTAAAGACCAGCGCACTTGACCGTCTGGATATATGAATCGCGCACCTGGGGCAAAGAAATCGCCCCCAACGTACGCTGCTGGGCACGTCGCAAAAACGTCACGCTCGGCTCTTCGAGCAAATCGTCAACCATGTTAGGCAAGCCGGCAAAAACCAGCGCAAGACCACGCTGGTCGCCATCGGGCAAGCCCGTGGCATCCTGATCTCCCAGCACCTGCTGATAGAGAACGGCAAGGGCCGCCAGCTCCTCAATAGACGCCGATTGAGCCTCGTCAATCGCAAACAGGATGCCCTTGCCTGGACCGAGCTTCTTGAGCTTCTCGTTGACCAGCCCCCGCAACGTCTCGCCTTTTGCCCGCGCCGCCTCGACCGACATCCGACCAAACGACGGCCCAAACTCCATTGACGTCACAACGGGTTTATTCGAGCGAAGCGCGTCGGCCAGGCGATCGCACAAGCCAAGCGAAGCAGAATCGGAGACAACCGCCCATCCGCGCTCATTGGCTAGACGTTGCAGCTCCCGCAGGAGAACCGTCTTGCCGCAGCCGCGGTTTCCCGTAATGAGCATGAGCCTGCCCGGCGCTCCGGCGCCGTTATCGAGCCCTTCCTCGAAATCTTCGACGACCGACTCGCGACCGATGAGCATCGGAGGCCGCTTGCCTGCCGTTGGCTTAAAGGGATTTGGATTCATGTCGGCCTCCTCGGATTGGCAAACCCTGGTAATAGTTATACCAACTTGTACCGATTTATACCAATAGCATGTGACAAAGGGACTGCCCCTTTGTCACATGTGGCCGAAAAACTCGGCGTCGGCTGCTCGCCAGGGGCGGAAGGTGGCGGGATCGACCTTTACGTGCGCCGCGGCGGGCACGTCGTACCATTTGACCGTGTAGCCGGCGCCGTGGGCGCAAAAGACCGAGTCGGGCGTGTTGGGCAGATCGGCCTCGGGCTCATAGGCGGCCGCCTCGATGACGCGCTCGGCATCATGGCAAGCCGCATAACCGGCGAACTCCAGGTACAGATGTCCGCGACCGCTCGTGTAGGCAGCTACCTCCAGCGCATAATCCTGCACCTCGGATGCCGGCACGCGACCCACAAGCTTCGCCCTCTCGCCCGCCATTGCCGGCGGCTCGTACTCGGCACCCATGCGCGTGGCATCCGAGAGCGCCCGGCCCACGCACTCCCCCGGCACCTCGAGCTCAAAGTGGTACCACGGCTCCAGCAACACGTCTGCGCCGGCCTCGCGCGCCTGCATCAAACCCTGGCGAATCGCGCGGTACGTGGCCTGGCGAAAATCGCCGCCCTCGTTGTGTTTGGCATGCGCGCGGCCGCCCGTGAGCGTAATGCGCACATCGGTGATGGGCGAGCCGGTCAGCACGCCCAGGTGATCGCGCTCCATGGCGTTGGTGAGTGCCAAACGCTGCCAGTTAAGATCGAGCTCGTCGGTCGAGGTCACGGTGCCAAACTGCACGCCCGAACCTGCTGGCAACGGCTCCAGGCGCAGATGTACCTCGGCATAGTGGCGCAGCGGCTCAAAGTGGCCCACGCCCTCGACCGGCTGCGAGATCGTCTCCTTATAGAGAATGCCGCCGGACTCAAACGCAATCGAAAAGCCAAAGCGATCGGCCAACACCCGCTGCACGACCTCGAGTTGCACGGCGCCCATCAGCTGCAAATGAATCTGCTCAAGATGCGTATTCCAGCTTACGCCGAGCATGGGATCTTCGTCCGCCAACTCAGTCAATGCTTTGAGCACCGTATGGACGTCATGTTCGCCCGGCAGCACCGTATAGGTGAGGACTGGCGCAATGACGGGCGCATCGCCCGCGGGCTCCGCGCCCAGGGCGTCCCCTGGGCGAACGTGCGCAAGACCCGTCACGGCACAAATACCGCCAGCAGCAACTTCTTGCGCAAGCTCATACTTCTCGCCGTTATAGATGCGTACTTGATCGACCTTCTGCTCCCATGCCCCAGCACCGGAACGTCCGTCAATCATCTGCTTGGCGTGCAGCGTGCCGCCGGTCACTTTAACCCAAGCCAAACGCTCGCCGCGATCTCCGCGGCTGACACGATAGACGCGCGCGGCAAACTCCGGGGGCCACGCCTGTTCACGCATCAGCGCGCATATGCCATCCAGCAGCTCGTCCACGCCTTGGTCCTTGAGCGCCGAGCCGGCAAAGCAGGGAAAGAGCTTGCGCTCGGCAACCATGCGCGACAGCGTTGCGACGGAAAGCTCACCCGCTTCAAGAAACTCCTCGAGTGCCGCCTCGTCCAACGCAGCAGCATCCTCCTGAACGGCACCGCCCGCCAGCAGTTCGTTGGCATCCAGGCAGCCCTCGGAAAGACGCTGCCTAAGTTGCGCCAGCAAAACATCGCGGCCGGGATTCTCCAAATCGATTTTGTTGATATAGATGAACGTCGGGATGTCATAGCGCGCAAGCAAGCGCCACAGGGTTTCGGTGTGCCCCTGCACGCCATCGTTGGCACCCACAACCAAAATCGCATAGTCGAGCGCGCGCAATGTGCGCTCTGCCTCGGCCGAAAAATCCACGTGACCGGGGGCGTCCACAAGCATGACGTGGGTATCTCTGTGGTCGAGCACGGCCTGCGACGAGAAAATCGTGATGCCGCGCTCGCGTTCGATAGCGCTGGTATCCAGGTGCGAGTCGCCGTCGTCCACACGGCCGCGCTTGCGGATGCGGCCCGCGTTGAACAGCATGGCCTCGGCCAGCGTAGTCTTGCCGGCATCGACATGCGCCAAGATTCCAACGACCGCTTGCTTCGACATGGCTCTCCTCTTATTGCAAGCCCATCGCACGCGGCAACGGGCATCCTCGTTCCACACTGGATGATACAATTTACGGGCCGGCGGGCGAAGCGGGCCCTATCCCCCGACCGAGCTCATCGCCCTGCGTTGCCGCGCGGCGATTTTCGTAGGTTCGCGCCTTGCGAAAGCCGGCACCTCCCCTTTTTGTCCGCCCGGACTCATCTGGGCGGTAACAACGCGAACACCACAACGACGCGTTTTACCAAAAATGGCCCCTACTCGAAGCCATTTTTTCATTTGAGCTGGGTGATGATACGTGCCTTGGCTCCTACGCCTCGCGCAGCCAATCAAACGCGACACGCGGCGTACCGTCCGACACATATACGATACCGGCGCGCTTAAACCCGGCCTTGGCGATGGCGCCCTGCATGGGCAAGTTGTCCTCGTGCGTGTCGATACGCAGATGGTCGGCGCGTTCCTTTGCAAAGGCAAACATCGCAGCAGCGACGCCATGCGTGGTGCCGTCCGACGCCACGCGATGCAGCACATGGTATGGAGCGTCGCTGCGCCAGGCGCCATCCTCGATGACGTCATAGCACTCGTCCGGACCCGGTAAAAAGGCAAACGTCGCCACCACGCGACCGTCGACTTCGCACACATAGCTGCCACCGGCGGCGATATCGGCAGCCACCTGCTCGACCGAAGGCGTGCCCTCGGGCCACTGCGTGGCGTTGCCATGCGCGCGCATAAAGGCGCGGGCCGCGTCATAGATAGCCATGACGGCGGGAATGTCGGTATCGAGGGTTTTTCTGATCATCACGCGGCGACCTCACGTTTATTGGTATCACTTTGATTGAGCAATGATACCAACGTTTGGAGAGGGTGCGAAGCAGATGGGGAGCAAGAAGCGAGCCGCCTGGTCAAAGGCCAAAAGCGAGTTTTTGGGCGCTGCCACCGGCGGCGATATGAGCGACCTGTTTGCGCGCGAGGACGAGCGCCGCGACGCCCTGGACGCCGAGCGCGATGAAGCCTGGCACTACAAGTCGTGCGAGCGCAAAAACCGTTACGACACACGCGCCGAGGCCGAGGCCGTTATGGCCGACTGCGAAAACCGCGGGCGGCGTGGTTTGGCCTGCTACAAATGCGAATACTGCGGCGGATGGCACCTGACATCGCACCCCTGGAAATAGGGTCCGCATCGGCACGGTGTTGACGGGACGCCAGCCATCGCACGCAGGCTACGGGCGCGGCGGCACCAAAACATCGTAGCGGACGGCCTTGCCCGCAAGCCGATAGCTCGGCTTGATGCCGGCAAGCAGCGGCCCCTTCACCGGCCGTTTGATAACGACCTTGCGCGGCCGCACTGCAAGCGCAGCTTTAACCAGCGTCTCCTCATCGGCACACGGCTGTTCCAGATGGTGCAAGAGTTGGAACTTCTTTTTCACCGCCGCGCTCTTGGTGCGCTCGGGAAACATGGGGTCCAGGTACACCACGTCGGGGGCTGTGAGCTTGCCCTGCTCGATCATCGCCGCCGTCTGCTGAAGACCAGCGATGCTGTCCTCGCCGGCATGTAAGCGCATGCGCGACACGGCAGCCGCAAGCGCCGGATCATCTGCCGCGCGATCCAAGGCATCCTTGAGGAGCGCCGCGATCACACAATCCTGTTCATACAGATCGACGGTAAAGCCCGCAGCCGCCAGCAGCAGCGAATCCTCGCCAAAGCCTGCTGTGGCATCAATCGCCCATGGGCTCTCGGTGCCTTTTGCGCGCGCAGCCTTTACCAGCAGCTCTTGCTGCAGGCGGCCCTGTTTGAGCCGTGGCAGCATGCGGGTAAAATCGGCACGCAACTCCATCGTGCCGTCGGTGAGCGTGAGGCCCTCGGACTTCCCGGTCAGCTCAAGCCCCGCGGCCCGAGCAACAGAAAAGGGATCGACGACGCCCATGGGCACTCCTTAACAAGCAAAACGAATACGCGAGCGCCGTTAATGCCAGCACCCAACCGTTCGCTATTGTCCCACATGCGACATGGTCCACAGCATCCCAATGCAAAGCACCGCCATCAATCCCGTGCACACGGCAGCGATCACAGAATCACTCATGCGCCTTCCCAACGACCGCGGCTCACGCACTTGCCCTGCTCCGTACATCATGGCTCCTCCTTGAGACCAGTTCCTTGTTACGGCCCCATCATCTCAGCGCCGCACATGAGCTGCCATCGATTTGGCTTACGTCCAGCTTTCCTTTTTGAAAGGTCGGATTGGGCTGCGCGGGCTCAAAGCGCTTTCAGGCGCATGCATCGCCGCGTTGAACTACAATGTGCTTCACCATATGTGCAGCACATGGGGTGCGCCAGGTTGGCGTACTCGTATCGAAAGGACCAGCCATGAGCAACGCCTGTAAATTACTCAAAATCCTATCGTTCTTCTTCTTTGTCGTCGGCATTCTAAGCGCAGGCATGGGTGCTACAGCGCTCTTTGCGGGCGGCGCGGCAGGCGATATCACGGGTGCCATGATCGTTTCTTGCATCGTCGTCATCGTATTGGGCGTCGTCGAAATTGTGACCGCCGTCTTTGGCATCCGCGCGGCAAACAATCCCGCCAAGGCTGGCGTTGTCTGGATTTGGTCCATCGTCTGCCTAGCATGTTCGGTCATCAGCCTGCTTCTCTCCCTGCCCCTCTTGGGTGGGACCGGCTCAAGCACCCCCGATTTTACCGGCCTGATTGTCAGCATTATCTACTTTGTACTCGCCAACCGCGTCAAGAAAGAGGGCATGGACCGTTTGAGCTAAGCCGCATCCGTGTCAATCACTCAGCGACTCTGGTATATACGCCAATAAAAAAGGGCCGATCGCGCAGCAACGCGGTCGGCCCTTTACGTTTGCCCAGATAAAACCTACCAAAATAAACCTGTCCCTTTTTGGTAGGTTAGTGGCGGTACTCGGCGATAATGAAGTCGATGTCGGTTTGAAGGGTGTCCAGGTTTGTCAGACGCTCTTTATCGGCAGGGCGTGTGCGGTAGTAGTACGGCGTCATCTGGAACACCGCCTCGATGTCGGCCTGGGTCGCCAGCGTAATGTTCGCAGATACCCGCTGCGTTCCGACCAACTCGAGCTCGGTGGTCTTCGGCAGCTTCTCATCGTTGAGGTACGGCGTGTCGTAGAGCACCTCTTTGAGCCCAAACAGATGACGGGCACCCGGCACCACGGTGTAGAGCGAGCCCTCCGGCGCCAGTACGCGGGCAAACTCGCGCTCGTTAAAGGGGGCAAAGAGCTCGGTCACCATATCGAAGGTGCCATCGGCCACGGGGATGTCCTTCATGTTGGCCACAAAATAGGTCGCATCACCGCGCTTGGCGGCCAGGCGCACCATCTCTTTGCCCAGGTCGAAACCGTAAGCATCCACGCCCGGCACCGCGCCCATGGCGCTGGTGTAGTAGCCCTCGCCGCAGCAAATATCGAGCAAGGCCAGCGGCTTGTCCGACGTAGCCGCGCACCGCTGAGCTCGTTCGCGCACTAGCTCGACCATTGCATCGCGCAGCGGCGCATAGTAACCGCGGTTCAAAAAGTCACGACGGCTGCGTGCCTGCGACTTGGGATCGCCCATGGAGTCACCGCCCTTGGACGAGCACAGTAGATATAGATAGCCCTCACGAGCGCGGTCAAACCGATGTCCGCCCGCGCATGCAGCACCGCGTTCGTCATCCACCAGCGGCTCATGGCAAACGGGACACAACAACATGGCAACTCCTTAGCGCGAACAACACAACGCCCACTATTGTCTCACGCCTCCCCCACCTAGTCATAGAAGAGACAAGGAGTGTCCCCCAACTGCCGGCAGAAAAGGAACGTCCCTAAGTGCCGACTGCCTAAGTGCCGACTGGTTGCATTAGGAGTATCATCGTCTGCGCAAATAAGCACGAAAGAGCATGTTAGAGATTGAGAGCGCATGGCTGACACCGTATCTAAGCACATTGACATGACCACCGGCTCGCTGTGGCGCAATATTCCCCTGTTCGCCTTCCCCGTGGCCGCCACGAGCATCTTGGAGCAGCTGTCGAACCTCATCGCCACGGTCATCATCGGTAATTTCTCGGGCGACCAGGGAACCCTCGCCATGGCGGCGGTCGGCTCCAATGTTCCGCTTACCAGTCTTATGCTCAACCTGTTTATTGGCATGTCGCTTGGCTCCAACGTGGTCATCGCCAACGCTATCGGCCGCAACGATCAGAACATGGTCAAACGCGCCGTCCATACCTCGATTTTAATGGCGCTCGTGGGCTTTGTCGTCATCGCACTGGGCGAGATCTTTGCCGAGCCCATGCTCGCCGCGCTCAACGTTCCCGCCGAAACCATGCCGCTCGCTTCGCTCTACCTGCGCGTCTTTTTGCTCAGCATGCCCTCGATCTTGCTCTACAACTTTGAGGCCGCAATCTTCCGCTCCGTCGGCATCACCCGCATGCCGCTGCAGGCGCTTGCCGTGTCCACCGTCCTCAACATTGGCCTGGATCTCATCTTTGTCCCCGTACTCCACTGGGGCGTCGCGGGCGTCGCCATCGCCACCGCCATCGCCTACACCGTCAGCGCCGCCACGCTCTTTATCCGCCTGCTCAAGACCGACTCCGTCGTCCGCGTCACCCCACGCGACTTAGGCTTAGACCCCGTCGCCCTCAAGCGCATCGTCAAGATCGGCCTGCCCGCCGGCATCCAAAGCGCCGTCTTTGCTGTCGCCAACATCATCATCCAGTCTGCCATCAACAGTCTGGGCACCGAGGTCATGGCCGCATCGAGCGCCGCCATGAGCCTGGAGTACGTGTGCTACAACCTGCTCAACAGCTTTAGCCAGGCGTGCACCACCTTTGTGGGACAAAACCACGGTGCCCGCCAGATTGACCGCTGCACCAAGACGCTCAAGGTCTGCCTGGTCGAAGGCGGCATCGTTGCGCTCACCACGATTGTCGTCATTGTCGGCCTGGGGCGCGAGATCCTGTCGCTGTTCAACAGCGATCCCAACATCGTCTCGATCGGCTATATCCGCGTGTGTTCGATCTTCCCGGCGTACGCCTTTAGCATGTTCTACGAAAACATGTCCGGTTATCTGCGCGGCTTTGGCATCTCGCTCATGCCCGCCCTCATCACCATGATCTGCGTCTGCGGCATCCGCTTCTATTGGGTATTTTGCGTGTTCCCGCACTTCCGCACCTTTGCGAACATCATGATGGTCTACCCCGTCAGCCTGGGCACCACGGCGTTCTTTATGGTCGTGGCAGTATTGCTCTGCCACCCCGCACGCACCTATCGTGCCACCCAAGCCAAAGCGACAGCCCGCTAAACACCGCACTCAACGCCACGCCAGTCATTAATTGACAATATGTGAGCTCATATAGTCGACAAAGCGCCTGGTGGCGATAGGCATGGTGTCCCAGCTGCGCCAGGCTGCCACCACGTCACGCGAGGGAGCATGCACGATGGGACGTACGCGAATATCGGCCCGCATGCCCTCGACGGTACGACGGTAGAGCATGCTCACGCCTAGCCCCTCCTCCACCATCGCCATAATGGTGTAGTCGTCGGTGACCTCACTCGTCACATGCGGACGCAGCCCGTGTGCGGCAAACGCATCGAGCACCAGGCTCTGTTCGCCCTCGTCCAACAGTACAAACGGCTCGGACGCCAGGTCGGCGAGCGTCACCTTTTCCTTTGCCGTCAGCGGATGCGCGGCCGGCAACAGCGCCACCAACTCGTCGTGGTAGACCACGCGCTTCTCGAGCCCTGCGGTAAACCCGCGCGCCGTAAAGCAAAAATCCACTACACCGTCGTGCACCCATTGAGCGTTGCGCGTGTAATCGCCCTGCTTGAGGGTAAAGCGTACGCCCGGGTGTAGCGCCCCAAAGTCGCGGATCACACGCGGCAACACGGTGCGGCTCACGTTGGTAAACGTCGCGATACGAATATCCGTCGAGGAGAGCCCCAGCAGCTCCTGGCGCTTGCCCTCGAGCTCGGCCTCGGCAGTCACAATCTGGCGCAGGTACGGCAGATATTGTTTACCGTCGCGCGTAAGCGAAACGCCCTGCTTACCGCGCTCGATAAGCGTGGTACCCAGCTCGCGCTCGAGCGCCTTAACGGCCTGGCTCACCGCACTTTGCGTATAGCCCAGCTCGTCCGCCGCGCCCTTAAGACTGCCGCGATCGACCACCATACAAACAATCTGATACCGCGACGCCATCGTGCCTCCACATCAATGCAGCCGTAAAACGTTTTGCCAGCGCTATTTCTACCAACATTAGTTTTTCTTAATCATACTGAAGATACATTCGCTTTACTACATCCACATCTGGGAGCAGAATCCCTTTTACGAAACCGTTCTGTAATAAAAGGAGTCCCATGGATCGCAAAAAAGCAATCGCGCTCTCATTTTCCGTTCCCGTCGCATGGGGCTTTTCGTACCCCCTCATGAAGATAGGCATGGACAGCATGAACGCCACGAGCATCGTTGCGCTGCGCTGCATCATCGCCTTTGTGGCCTGTCTGCTACTCTTCCACAAGCGCGCGTTCCGCATCAACCGCGACCTTATGGTCCGCGCCGCCATCATCGGCGCCATCATGGCAACCGAGCTCACCTGCATGTGCCTGGGCTCCAGCCTCACCTCTGCCTCCACCGCCGGTTTTTTGCAGAGCCTGACGGTCGTGATCGTGCCGTTTGCCAACGCGGCACTGCTGCGTCGCGCCCCCGAGCGCAAGGTGCTCATCGGCACCGCCATCGTCACCTGCGGCATGCTGCTGCTCTCGGGCGCCGACTTTACCAGCCTGAATCCCGGCGCAATCATCATGCTGCTCTCGGCCTTTATCTATGCCAGCCACATTATCGTGGCCAAGCGCTTTGTCGAAGAGGTCGATCCGCTGGCTCTGGGCGTTTGGCAGCTGGGCTTTGGCGGCCTGTTCTCGGGCATCGCGGCATTCACCTTTGGCGGTTTCACGCTTCCCAGCACGCCCAACGAGATCGTCGTTGTCGTTGCGCTCGCGCTCATCTGCTCTGCCTACGGCTTTATCACCCAGACGCTCGTGCAGCCCCACGTACCTGCCGAGACCACTGGCTTCGCCTTCTCACTCGAGCCGGTCTGTTCCGCCGTCTTCTCGTTCTTCCTGGTCGGCGAGGTCCTGAGCCCCATCGCCTTCTTTGGTGCCGCCCTCATCCTCACCGGCGTCATGGTGGCAACCGTCGAGCTTCCGCGCCTTCGCGCACATGGACAGGCTCGCATGGCAGGAGCGCCCGAGCACGTCTCGTAGACCCCACTCTTCATACAGCCGCGGCATAAAGGCAACCGGTGCGCCTTTACAATAGATGCAAACAGAGCATCTGACGTAAAGGAGCCCCATGGACGCCGCGACCCGCGACCGCAACATAGCAACTTGGTTGGGCGATGCGCCGCAGCCGGTACGTGACACGACGAACCAGCTGCTCGAGCGCATCGCCCTTTTACGTGCCGAGCAGACCATCTATCCGGCGCAAGACGACATCCTCAATGCCCTCGCCTACACGCCAGCCGACCAGGTCAAGGTTGTCATCTTGGGTCAAGACCCCTATCACGGACCCAACCAAGCCATGGGGCTTTCGTTCTCGGTTCCTGCGACGCAAACCAAGTTGCCGCCGAGCCTGCGCAACATCTATAAGGAACTCAAAGCCGACCTGGGCTGCGCCATTCCAGTCACGGGAGACCTAACCCCCTGGGCACAACAGGGCGTCCTGCTCCTCAACACCACGCTCACCGTGCGCGAGCATGCCGCGAACTCGCACGCCAAGCTGGGCTGGAGCACGCTCACCGACTACGTTATCGAACGCTGCTGCCAGCTGCCCCAGCCGGTCGTCTTTTTCGGCATGGGGGTCGCTTTGCCCAGCAGATGGTTGAGGGCAAGCTCGCCGCAATCGGCGCGGGCAAGGCAACCGGCAAGTTCCGCCTTGCCTCCACGCACCCCTCGCCGCTTTCGGCCAACCGTGCCACGGCAGAACTCCCCGCTTTTATGGGGTCGCGTCCCTTCTCCGCTGCCAATCGGCTACTCGAACAGCACGGCTCGACCCCCGTCAACTGGACTTGCCTCGGCTAAAAATCGATACATCAAAAACGCGCCCGACGGCTTCCCATCGGGCGCGTTTCCTATTCGGGCCAAATAAATTGCGTGCGGCCGCCCTCGCCGCCGTCGATCAGCAGGCTCTGCCCGGTCATAAACCGGTTGGTCACGCCCACAAAGTAGATCCACTCGGCGATCTCTTGGGCGGTGGCCCAGCGTTTAAGCGGCGTGAGCTCCATAATCTGGTTCCACAGGTGCTCGTCTTCCATCACGCAACGGTTGAGCGGCGTGATAACGCCGCCCGGGTCCACACTGTTGGCGATGGCCTGCGGTGCCAGGCGGTTTGCAAGGTTCTTGGTGTAGGCGATAACGCCGCCCTTGCTGGCGGCATAGGCGGGAAACTCCGATCCCGTATGCCCGCTCGCCGACCCCATATTGACCACGGATTTGATAGCCGGCGCCGGCTTGGCGGCAAGTCCCTCCCCCACAAAGGCGTAACGCTCGGTCACGTTGATGGTGCCACACAGGTTGGCGGCGATGTCATCGGCCGAATCCTGCGTACCGGCAACGTTCACGATCACCTGGGGCTCAAGGTCGTCCGGAAACGCGTCCGGCTTGCAGACATCAACAATCAGATGGCGGTAGCGCTCGTGTTCAATCGCCGCCGGCAGCAGATCAAAGCCCACGACCTCGTGACCCTCGTCCAAAAAGCGCTGCACACACGCGGCTCCGATACCGCCCGAAGCGCCCGTGATCAAAACCCGCATACTTGCTCCTTAGGCGGTTGCGTGGCGCTCGAGGTACTCGGCGCCCACATTCTCGCGCTCCCAGCCGCGCACGACCTTGTAGCCCACGGGGCTCAGGAAGACCTCGCACAGCAGCTCGGCAACAGCGCCGGTCAGCGAACACATAAGAACCTGCACCCAGGTCCAACCAAAGAACGTGTGGCTCACCACAATGGCAAAGACCAGATTGTCGATAAACTGGCCAACACCCGTAGACACATAGGAGCGGAAGGCAAAGCTCGCAAAGTTATTCTTTTTGAGCATACGACCGAGCGACTGGTTGAGTGTGGAATTAACCACAGCAGAAACGAGCATTGCCAGCGAAGAGCCCAGCACCACGTACCAGGTGCCGCCAATGGTGGCGTTAAGGGCAGTGTTGACCTCGATCATGCCCGTGTCGTAGTAGGCGCCCCACATGCCGGGCGTGAGCGAGCATGCCCAAAAGCACAGGCTCACGGCTAGGTTGACCAGCAGCGCGAGGATAGAGATTTTGATGGATGCCTTGGCGCCAAAGCGCTTGCAGATCATGTCCTGGCACAAAAACGAGACCCAGCTCACCACAAAGCCGCAGTCGAGCGCCAGATACGGCAGGCTGATAAGCTCTTTGTTGGCCAGCAGGTTCATCATGATAACGCTCACGAAAAACAGCGAAACCGTTGCCGCGGGAATGCTCCGCAACAGGACCTTGTAGTCCTCCATGACCTTCTTGATCATTATGTACTCCTTTGGTTTTAGGTTTAACGAGCAGGATATCGGACCCGAACTGCTCGGCCGCCACGGTCTTGAGGCGACGGTGGGTATGATAGCCGCTCACGCGGCGGCAGGCAAGCAAACGGCGCGGCAGCCCCGCAAGGCCACCGCGCCGGTGCACTAAAACGTTACGTTGCCAAACTCCGACAGGATAAGGTCGGGGTTGTGGTCGGTTGCCCAATCCACGTTCCACGGACTCGTGAACAGCAGCAGCTTACCGCCGCGCATGTCCTCGACACGCAGCGTGTCGCGCGTGAGCGAAAGGCCCGGGATATCGATAGTGTCGGGGTCGTTCTGGATCCAGCGGATGTCCGTATAGGGCAACGGCTGGCGACGAACCTCAACACGGTACTCGGCCTTAAGGCGGCGCTCGAGCACCTCAAACTGCAGCACGCCGACCACGCCTACGATGACGCTCTCCATGCCGGCACCCAGCTCACGGAAGATCTGGATGGCACCCTCCTGGGCCAGCTCCTCCATGCCCTTCACGAACTGCTTGCGCTTGAGCGTGTCGACCTGCGTGATGCGGGCGAACATCTCGGGGGCAAACGTCGGGATCTGCGGATACTGCACGTGGCGCTTGCCGGAGCACACGGTATCGCCGATGCTAAAGATACCCGGATCGAACAGGCCCACGATGTCGCCGGCGTACGCCTCGTCCACGATGGCGCGGTCGTCGGCCATCATCGAGGTGCCCGTCGCCAGCTTGAGCTTGCGGTTGCCCTGCATATGGAAGGCGTCCATGCCGCGCTCGAACTTGCCCGAACAAATGCGCACAAAGGCAATGCGGTCGCGATGGTTCTTGTCCATGTTGGCCTGGATCTTAAACACGAAGCCGCTAAAGTCGTTCTCGGCGGGCGCGACCGGCTCGCTGGTGAGTGTATCGGTATAGGCGCGCGGCGTCGGGGCCAGACGCAGGAACTCTTTAAGGAAGGGCTCCACACCAAAGTTGGTGAGTGCCGAGCCAAAGAACGCCGGGCTCAGCTTGCCGCAGGCCACGGCATCCAGGTCGAGCTCGTCACCGGCGCCATCGAGCAGCTCGATGTCGTCCATCAGGTTCTTGTGGTTCTCTTCGCCAATAAGCCCATCCATGGCGGGATCGCCCAACTCGGCCTCGACCTCGGCGACCTTCTTGGTAGCGTTGGCATGGCCGTCGCCCTCAAAGGCGATGACGCGACGGGTCTGACGGTCGAACACGCCGCGGAAGTTGCGACCGCTGCCGATCGGCCAGTTCATGGGATACGTATTGATGCCCAGGACGTTCTCGATCTCTTCCATGAGCTCAAAGGGGTCGCGGGCCTCGTGGTCGAGCTTGTTCACAAAGGTAAAGATGGGAATATGGCGCAGCGTACAGACCTTAAAGAGCTTTTTGGTCTGGGCCTCGACGCCCTTGGCGCCGTCGATGACCATGACCGCGGCGTCGGCGGCCATAAGGGTACGGTAGGTATCCTCCGAGAAGTCCTGGTGGCCGGGGGTATCGAGGATGTTGACGCAGGCGCCGTTGTAGGTGAACTGCAGCACCGAGGAGGTAACGGAAATACCGCGCTCCTTCTCGATGTCCATCCAGTCCGAGACGGCATGCTTGGCCGAGCTCTTGCCCTTGACCGAGCCGGCGGTCTGGATGCTGCCGGTATAGAGCAGCAGCTTCTCGGTAAGCGTGGTCTTACCGGCGTCCGGGTGGCTGATGATCGCGAATGTGCGGCGCGACGAGATTTCATCCGACAGGCTTGCCATGCGGATCCTTTCTTGCATTGAGTGCATTACGTCGTTGTAACCGCACTATTGTAGCCGCGAAATCCCGCCATAGGGCACCTATCAGGACAAATTCATCAGCCAAGCTCGCTGTGCACCTGGCAGTCGCCTCAAGGACTGTCTCGATCTGTAACAGATAGCCGCCAAAATCGACTCCAGATGTTACAGATTAAGACGAACAGCCGGGAAGATCAGCGTCGTCTCAATCTCTGTCTCAATCTGTAACAGAAAGACGGGTTTTGAGCCTCTACCTGTTACAGATTGAGATAAACAAGCAGGCAGGCAACCAATGTCTCAATCTGTAACAGATAGCCGCCAAAATCGGGGCTAAGTGTTACAGATTGAGACAAACAGGCAGGAAGGTCGGGGCTGTCTCAATCTGTAACATCTAACTGCCAAAATCGGCTCCAGATGTTACAGATCGAGACAAACGAACGAAGGGACAGACGGGCCCATATTTTCCTCTTGCACGACTGTGCATAGTGTATATATACTGTGCTTACCGGTTATATACACGTGTAGCCCAACAGCTAAGGAGCCGCTGTGGACATAATCTTATCCAATTCGAGCGACAAGCCCATCTACGAGCAGATATCCTCGCAGGTCAAAGCGCAGATCCTTTCGGGCGCACTCGCTGCGGGAGCCAAACTCCCCAGCATCCGTGCGCTCGCGAGCGACCTCGGTGTGAGCGTCATTACCACCAAGCGTGCCTATGCCGACCTGGAACAGCTCGGCTTTATCTGCACCGTGCAGGGCAAGGGCTGCTTTGTCGCCGAGGGAAACCAGGAGCTCTTGCGCGAAAACCAGCTCTGCCATATCGAAGAGTTGCTTGCGCAGGCCGCTACGCAGGCCGAAACCCTGGGCGTCACGCGCGACAAATTGCACGAGATGCTCAACCTTGTGGCCCCCGAAACCATGCAGTAGCCATCTGCAAGAAAGGCTATACCATGCAAAACTTGCTAGAACTCAAAGGTGTTTCATGCCGCGTAAGCGACCGTTTTTCGCTACGCGATGTCACGCTTACCGTGGAGCCCGGCCAGATTGTCGGCTTTGTGGGCGCAAACGGCGCCGGCAAGACAACGACCATTCGTGCCGCGCTCGGGCTTATAAAGCTCGATGCCGGCAAGGTGCATCTGTTTGGACAGCGCTGCGACACCAACGCGCCCGACGAGACGCAGCGCCACCTGCGCTCCCGCGTAGGCCTTGTCCTGGACACGTGCCCCTTCCCCTCCACGCTCAAGGTGGGCCAGATCGAGAGGCTCGTAGGCCCGGCGTACCCCACGTGGAGCTGCGAAACGTTCGCCGGGTTCATCGACCGATTTGGCCTCGATCCCAAGGCAAAGGTCAAGGACCTCTCCCGCGGCATGGGCATGAAGCTGCAGCTCGCGTGTGCGCTCAGTCACAATGCCAAGCTGCTCGTTTTGGACGAAGCCACCGCGGGCCTCGATCCCATGGCGCGCGAAGAGCTGCTCGACGAGCTGCTCGCCTTTGTTTCCGACGGCCAGCGCAGCGTGCTGCTCTCGAGCCACATTACGTCCGACCTCGATCGCGCCGCCGACCGCGTCATCTGCATCGATAACGGCTCGATTGTGTTTGACCTGCCGCGCGAGGACATTACTGACCGCGCCGGCATCGCCCACTGCACCCAGGCACAGGCCACCGAGCTTATGGCTTGCGTCGAAGCCGCCCGTGCCGCCCACCACGCCTATAGCGTGGACGTGCTCGTGCCCAACCGTCGCGAAGCGCTCGAGGCCTTTCCCGAGATTCCCTGCGATCGGGCAACCATTGATGACTACCTGCGCCTCACGCTGAAAGGAGCTTCGAAATGAAACGCGCCTTTTTGTCCGAGCTCGCCATCGTTCGCACGCTTGTCCCGAGCATCGCGGGCGTCGGCCTGTTCATATTCGTTGTGCTGACGCTCGCCAACACGTCTGGTGGCGACTCCGGCATGAGCGCCGGCGCCTGCGCCGTCAGTGCCATGTCGCCCATCCTATTCATGAACTCACTGGCCGGTTACGACAATCAAAACGGATGGGAACGCTATCGGGCAACGCTGCCTCTCACGCGTAAAGACATTATTTGCGCACGCTACCTGTGCATCGTTGTCTTCTCGGCCATCATGGCCTGCGCCGCCGTGCTTTTGAACATCATCGTCCTTCCGCTCTTCAACAGTGCGGGCGTGACCTCGACAGGACAAACCGTCTTTGAGATCGCAATCGCCTCAGCAGCCTCGATGCTCATCTCACTCATGATGGTATTTCTGGCGCAGCCGCTGTTCTTTCGCTTTGGACACATGGAGGCGCTGCGCCTTTCCGTCGGCCTGTTTACCCTGCTCGGATGCCTTGCCATGGCCGCACTGAGCTCCTCCAACCCCATCAGCAACTGGCTTATGTCGATTGCCGGGGCGAACCCCGATCCTGCCGTCCTCGGCTGTCTGTGCGCAGGAATTGCCGCGCTGGCCCTCGTGCTATGTGCACTGAGCTGCGCCGTCAGCACCAAGGTTTATCGAGTACGCGATCTGTAAGCATGCGAGTCTCGATCCACGAAGGGAGTGATCGCCCCCTCCCCGCAAATCCGTGGCAAACGGCATGTCCCCGGCGTGCGCCACCGTGCTACTTGCACAGCGGCTTGGGCAGCGGAATGCCTGCCGCAATGACGGCGGCGATTATCATGCAGACGATACCCTTGAGCGGGAAGCACATAAGCAGCAGGCCCACGACCATGACGGGCTGACGCATAACGGCGCCCATCGTCGAGGCGGTGCAGACGGCGACGCAAAAGACCGGATCGGCGCCGGTAAGGATAGCGAAGCCGTAGCCCAGGCTCACGCCCGAAAAGATGACGGGGAAGAAGTGACCGCCGCGCCAGCCCAGGTTGATGAGGGCGGGCGTCAGCATGGCCTTGACCAGACCGGTTGCAATAAGCACGCCGGCGGGGATGGTCAGATAGGTTTCCATAAGCACGTCGGCCTGCGTCTCGCCGGCAAACATGGTGAAGGGCAGAGCCGTACCGCAGGCGGCAAGTACCAGACCGGCCAGTATGGCCTTGGCGACGGGGCGCTCCCCCATCGCGTGCGCCAGAGCCTCGCTCGCGTGCTCCGAGACAAAGTACAGCCAGCCGCAGACCGTGCCGACGAGCGACAGGGGGATAAGCCAGGCAAGCTCAAGGTTACCCACCTGGGCGGCCTCGAACCTCGGCATGCCCATGCCGCCGCCCATAAGCTGGCCGAGCAGCAGGTAGGTACCCAGACCGCCGGCAATCGCAATGCCGTAGACCACGGTCTTTTGCGCCTTGGGAAGCTTGATCGTGATCTCATCGGACGCGGACTCATCGTCATTAGCGCCCTGGCCGTCGGCGCTACCGGCGAGCGGCGCCACAAAGCCAAACACGGGCGCGGTGAAGAGCGCCGTCAGGGCAGCTTGGGTACCCAGCAGCGTGAGCTGCCTAAACTCGGCGCCAAAGCGACGCATGCGGTCGCCGACCCAGCTGCACAGACCCGCAATGACGCCGGTCAGGCCGGCCTCCGGTCCAATGCTTCCGCCAAATAGCAGTGGCAGCAATGCCGCAAGCGAAAGCTTGCCCAAGTTGTCGTACGGGTAGCGGCCGTCGCGCTTTACCTTGACCATCACTTGGTTGAGGTCATCGGTCTTGGTGCCCGTAAGCTTTTCGTACAGACCGATCAGCAGGCCGCCCAGCAGGCAGACGAAAAACCGGATACGGCAAAAAATCCGAACGGACCGCTCGCGAGCTCGGGCGAAGCGACGCCCAGCATATGCGGGATCTCGGTCCATAGATAGTCGATACCGTGCTCCATCGCAAAGAAAAACAGCCAGACCGCGGCGCCTGCAAACGCACCGGTCACGGCTACGCTAACTAAAAACAGCGCACGGTTTTTGGGTTTTGCAAGGTTGTCCATCGGGACCTCCCGTGGTCTAAATCGACAAAGATACGTTTTATTGTAGGACGGGCACAGCGCGGACGGGCCAGCCATCTACGCCTCAAACGGCACCGTTGGGCGCCGCACGTGCGATAGGCCTACGGCTTAGCTGCCGATAATCGATGCGATCTCGTGCAGGTCCTCGGCAAAGTAAATGCCTTGCTGGCGCCTCGGGCTCGAAAGCCCCTTATCAATCATGTGCTCGAGCAGCGCCTTGAGGTCGTTGTAGTAACCGTTCAGGTTGTACAGAATGCACGGCGTGCTCAGATGCCCCAACGATACAGCCGACATGACCTCGGCGATCTCCTCGAGTGTGCCCGTGCCGCCCGGAAAGGCGACGAACGCATCGCCGAGCTCGATCATCTTGGCCTTACGCTCGGCCATGTCGCCCGTCACGATCAGGTCATCGATACCATCGTGCTGAAACTCGGCCTCGATAAAAAAGCTTGGCTCCACGCCGGTCACGTGCCCACCGGCATCGAGCACGCTATCGGCGAGCGCGCCCATCAGTCCCGACTTGGACCCGCCGTATACCAGCGCGTGGCCGTTGGAGCCAATCCATGTGCCGAGCTGCCGCACCGCAGGCAGAAACGCCGGGTCGTTACCGACGCTGGCGCCCAGGTATACCGTAATATTCATAATTTTTGTCCCCCTCATCGTGACGCGCGGCGCCCGCCCTAGCGTTGGCGTCGGCGATATTCGCGCACGCGGCGCGACAGGTCGGCGAGCTCATCGCGATCGAGCTCTTCCAGGTGCTCAAGATCGTCCATGAAGCGCGCCATGGTGTCCTTTTGGCGCATCTTGATGAGCGTATTGCAGTAGTTCACCGCCACGCCCGTGAGCATGGCGATGTAGAAGATGCTGATGACGCTCAAAACGACGGTGATAGCGCGGGCAACCGGCGTTTCGGCCGGGATATCGCCAAAGCCGATCGTCGATACGGTCTCAAAGCTAAACCAGAGGCCATCGCCAAACGTAAGGGTCGCAGGGTCGGACAGCCAGACGGCCGTCGAGCACAGCAGGTAGAAGATAAGGAACAGGCCGGTGATGCGCGCAAAGCCAGCCTGGCGCAACACGTCGGCAAGCGTCCTCAACTTGTTCATCGCGACCCCTTTTCCCAGACGCCCCATCACGTTGCTCGGTATTGTCGCACATCCGGCACTTGGGGACGTTCCTTTTGTGTCGAACAGATTGGGAACGTCCCTAAGTGCCAACTCCGGCAAAGAGTGTCCCCAGCGACTAGTCGTTTAAGAACGTCCCCAATGACTACCCATCTGCCGGGTGTTAGGGTGGCTGAGCTGGTATCCTTATGCGGTATTATCTCAACTCGATAGGATTGTCTGTGAAACCTTCCGCCGTCCTTCGCTTAGCTCTATATCGCACCCTAGCCGTCGCGCTTGCTGCGCTCACACTACTGAGCGCCGTCATGCCCACCCCGGCCTTTGCCGCCGACTCCGACCAGCAGGTCAAGACGGTCCGCGTCGGCTGGCTTGTCAACAACGAGGGGTTCCAGGAAGGCACACCGGGCGAGCGCCTCTCGGGATGGGGTTACGAGTACCTCCAGACCCTCTCGTACTACACCCCTGGCTGGCAGTACGAATACGTGTCCGGCACCTTCACCGAGCTCATGGACATGCTCGAGAAGGGCGAAATCGACCTCATGCCCAACATCTCGCATTCAGTAGAACGCGAGCAAAAGTTACTCTTTTCCTCAAACCCCGAGGGCACCGAGCGCTACTACATCTACGCCAAGCCCGATCGCGACGATCTGGCCAAGGGTGACCCCCAGGCACTCCAAGGCCTCACCATCGGCTGCAACTCTGGCGTTATGCAAACCTTCGTCGGCCAGCAGTGGCTCGCCAACGAAGGTGTCACCTGTACCTATAAAGAAATCGACACCGGCGGCGCCCTCTTTGAGGCACTTTCAGACGGCGAGGTCGACGCCGTCATCATGAACGACACCATTTCGTCGCCCGATGCGTCGCCCATGTTCTACGTAGGCTCGAGCGACTACTATTTTGCCGTTCCCAAAAGCCGCCCCGATCTGATGAACGACATCAACTCGGCCATGGCGGCAATCAACCGCACCAACCCGCGCTACAACGACGAAGTCAAATCCAACTACTCGGCGCAAAATAGCGGATCCGCATCACTTACCAACTCCGAACGGTCGTGGCTCAAGGCCAATAACAACACGCTTACACTTGGTTATCTCAACAACAATCTCCCCTTCTGCAACCAAGATGCAAACGGAGAAATGGAAGGGTCACTCGTCTCACTCGTTACGACGCTCCACGACAAATTTGGCATTACCGTACACACGCTCGCTTTTTCAAGCAACCAGCAAATGACGGAAGCGCTCTCAAAGGGAATATCGACATCGCCCTACCGGCATTTCGCGACTACTGGCTTGCCGAGCAAATGGGGACCGTTCAATCGATTTCGATGGGAACGATCTCTCTTACCGCCATCCACGCCACCAGCGATCTCAACAAGGATCTCCGCAATATCTGTTGCACAGGGTTTTCCATCGTCAACCGCAGCGAATTAAAAACTATGTTTCCAAATGCAAATGTAACCGAGTATCCGTCTGCAAACGACTTACTTTCTGCCCTTAAGGACGGAAGATCAAGCTGCATCGTTGTTCCCAACGCACGGCTGGAAACCATCCGAGATAGCTACGATATCAGAGACTACGAGATACAGGAACTCTCACGCACGGCCGAACTTTCTTGCCTTATGCGACGCGGAAATCCCGAATTATTGAGTATCGTCAACAAGGGCATCATCAACGCCGGAGAATCGCTTTCTGCGAGCAATTATTCCTCTACGTCGTATAGCGCACAGGAATCAGACGCGTTCAGGTTTATATATCGTCATCGTAGTTCGATTGTCGTCATCATCGTCGGTGTACTGTTGACTGGGGTAGCGGTTCTAACCTGGGCCCTGCAGCGAGCCAGAGTAGAGCAAAACAAGGCACTCGCCGCCAATGCGGCCAAAATGGCCTTTCTCGCCCGCATGAGCCATGACATCCGCACGCCGCTCAACGGCATTCTAGGGCTCATCGAAATTGAAGAATTGCACGAAGACGATGTCGATGCCGCCCGTAAAAACCGAGCTAAGGCGCGAATCGCCGCCAACCATCTGCTCTCACTCATCAACGACATTCTAGAAATGGGCAGGATTGAAAATGGAAAGCTAACGCTTGAGCATGTCTCATTTAACCTCGAAGATCTCTGCAACGATGCAATTGTGCTGTGCAAGCTCCGCGCTTCCGATCGCAATATTACGATGCAGGATCAAAGAGCACATCCCCTCTGCAATCCACATGTAATGGGAAGCCCCACTCATGTACGTCAGATTATCATCAACCTGCTCGACAACAGCATCAAGTACAACAAAGATGGCGGAACTGTCACTTTTACATCGCAGATTAAACCGATCGATGATCGCCGAGTACTCTTTTGCTTTAACGTCTCGGACACCGGCATCGGCATGTCGCCCGAGTTTCTAAAGCACATCTACGAACCGTTTGCCCAAGAGGGCAACGATGCCCGCAGTAAATTTCAGGGAACTGGCATGGGCATGCCGATCGTCAAATCGCTCATAGACATGATGGGAGGCACGATTGAGATTTCGAGCGAGGTCGGCGTGGGAAGTACGTTCAACGTCCAGATTCCGCTCGATATCGACAAGAACCCTCAGGCAAGAGAAGGTGCGGACGAGCAGGCGATCAGCTGCTCGCTTGCCGGCATGAACGTTCTTTTGGCCGAAGACAACGAGCTCAATGCCGAAATTGCCCAGGCCCTGCTCGAAAGCGAAGGCATCGTCGTAACTCGCGCCGCCGACGGCAAAGAAGCGGTCGAACTATACACTAGTCGTCCCGCCGGCAGCTTCGATGCGATCCTGATGGACATCATGATGCCGGGTATGGATGGCTACGAGGCAACTCGCGCGATTCGTCTGAGCGAGAAGGCCGATGCAGCCGACATCCCCATCATCGCGCTCACCGCCAATGCCTTTGCCGAGGACGCCAAGGCGGCACACGATGCCGGCATGAACGCCCATCTGCCCAAACCGCTCGACTTTAACAAGCTCAAAAACATCCTCGCCCGCATCAAGAAAAACGGAACTGTTTCGCTATAGTTTGTGCTCACCCACCATGCACAGTTAGAAAGGAAGCCAACGATGTTTAGGCCCCTGCGTCGAAAGAAACGCGCCATCACTGACGAGGAAGCACGTGAACTGCTGACCACCTGCAAGCGCGGCGTCTTTGCCGTCAACGGCGACGATGGCTACCCGTATGCCATTCCCGTCAACTACTTCTTTGACGCCAAGCACGACAAGATTTATTTCCATGGTGCCAAGGCTGGCCACAAGGTCGATTCACTCAGGCGTGATGATAAAGTCTGCTTTACCGTTTACGGCAACGAGTGGTACAAAGACGATGACTGGGCTCCCTATGTTATGAGCACCGTGGTCTTTGGTCGTTGCCGCCTAGTAAATGAGACACCTGCGTTTATCGAGGACAAAGTCCGCCAGCTCGCGCTTAAGTACTACCCCTCTGCCGAAGAAGTTGAAGAGGAAATCGCCAAAGACATCAAGGGCGTCCAACTCTACGAGATTTCGATTGAGCATCTTTGCGGCAAGCAGATCCATGAAAAGTAAGCCCAAAAACAGGTCCCACAAATAACAAAATGGCTCGGTTCCAACCAGTATTGGAACCGAGCCATTTGTTTATGAAGCGTCGGCGGCTATGTGCGCAAGCGCCTCAACGAGATCCTGAGAACTCACGGGTTTGCTCAGATGCGCGTTCATGCCCGCCTCGCGCGAAAGCCTACGGTCGTCGGCAAAGGCATTGGCGCTCACGGCGATAATCGGCGTGGTCGCGGCGTCCTCGCGATCGAGCGCTCGAATCTGACGCGTGGCCTCAAGGCCATCGATGCCGGGCATCATGATGTCCATCAATACCACGTCGTACTCGTGCGGCGCGCTCGCGGCAAACGTCTCGACGGCAGACTCGCCATCTTTGACATGTGTCACGACGGCACCGGCGCGGTCGAGCGTAAACTGTGCGATCTCGGCATTCAGGTCGTTATCCTCTACGAGCAAAACGCGCAGGCCCTGGAGCACGTCGCTGTCGCCTGCATCCACGCGAACTGCCTGGGGAATCTCGGAACTCTTGCACTTCTCAAACGGCAGGCAAATGGTAAACGTCGTCCCCTGCCCCAAGGCGCTCGTAAAGCTCATGGTTCCGCCCATAAGCTCGACCAACTGTTTGGCAATAGACGCGCCCAGGCCAGTTCCCGATGAAGCGCCTTCCACCTGTTGTTCCTCGCGGCTGAACGGCTCGTAGAGGTGCTGTTGAAACTCCTCGCTCATGCCAATGCCGTTATCGGCGATCGTGTATTCATAGACGGGGACACCGTCCACCGGCTCCACCTCGCGGCATGTCAGGCGAACATAGCCGCCCTGGCGGTTGTACTTGACGGCATTACCGGCAATATTGAGCAACAGACGCTTGAGGTGCGTCACGCTCACCCGGGCATAGGGATGATCAAGAGTCCGTTGGTCGCAGATAATTGTCACCAGGCGCTCCTCGGCCTGGCGCTCCAGAATATCGCACACCTCACGGTTGAGGGCCACCATATCTGTAGGCACGAGATTCAGGTCGACCTGCCCGCTCTCCAAGCGGCTCATATCGAGTGCCTCGTTCGCAAGGTCGAGCAGCAGTCCCGACGCCGTCCAGATCTTTGAGCGGCACTCAGTCTGCTTTTGCAAGTCGTCCGCGTTGGCATTGCCCACCTCGACCATACCGCGAATGCCGTTGATGGGCGTGCGCAGGTCGTGACTCATGCGACGCAGGAACTCCGTCTTTGCAGAGTTGGCAGACGAAGCTTCGCGCGCCGCTTTTGCCAGCTTGTCGCCATAGTCGCGCTCCTGCAGCAACAGGTCGGCAAAGCGTTGGCTCTCGGCGCGGCGGCGCACCAACACAACAGTGGCTATAACACCGCCGTAGAGTGCCAACACACTGGCAACAACAGCGGCAACAACCTCAAAGTAACGCTGCGCGGGAGCATAGGTGTACACGTAAAAATTCGCGCGCTTTACCAAATGTGCCCAGATACCACTCACCGCTGTCGTTAACCAATCTGACCTTACCAGCCAGGCAACGCTCCTTAATGCCGTTGACAACGATGGCATCCGTCGCAGGCAAATCGAACACGCCTGACACGGCGGGCTCGGCAGCGTTGGTCGCAACGACCTTACCGTCGTTTTCGATCACGATATTGCCGCTATCGATAGTCTCATAACCATCGAGCAAGCTCTGCAACTTGAGCGTATTGCTCGCGACCGCCTTGGCGCTCTGGTGCCTCACCGCGACAACGATGCCCTCACCGTCCCGCCGGGCCACGCAGCCAATGTCTGCGACCGAATCGTCCGCAAGCGTAATGCGAGCGGTATAGGACTTAAGCGGATGGGCTGCCACCTCCAGCACAGGCGCCTCTTTGAGATTCGCAGCGAGCGACTCGTAGCCCACATCATCCTTCGAGGACTCGGACACCAAGTTGCCCGATGCATCCGTTACGATCAGCGCTGTCACATTAAACTGGTCAGCATATTGCTCCAACGTAGCGTTATCCACCGAGCCGTCGCGCTCCATATCGCGCGCCGCCTCTCCGGCGATCTCCATAACGCGAATCAGGTTTTTGGTCGCATAGGCGCTGTTGAACGCATCGTAGGAAAGGCTCTGTGTCGCCACGTAATCGACAACGTCGGCAAAGCGCTGCTCGGCCTGAGCTGTCGTGTAGGCGTAGCTCGTCACGCCGGCAACAATCGAGAGCGCTATCCCCAACAGGACGACGATGAGCCATTCCCGTGCCGAACGATCGCCCCGCTCCTGAGCGGTGTGGTCGGACGCATCAATCATGACAGGCCCTCCACATTCAAAAAGGGCGAAGGGTCATCAAAATACTTTGACACCAGGCGCTCCATGGTGCCATCGGCAAGCATTTCTTGGTAGGCATGGGTGAGCTTAACGTCGATGCCGCGTGTGTCGTTGATATCGAAAGCGGTGCCCAACCCAACCTCCAGCAGCGGCTCAGACAGAATGCGATACGTCACACCATAGTCTTTTTCGTAAGTAAGCAGCGAGGACTCATGCGCGGCGATGGCATCGACCAGGCCCTCGACGAGCGCCGGGTTCAGGTACGAGCGGTCCGAAAAGCTGTAGAGCTCCTTGATCTGCGGAACGTTTTCACTGGTACGATTGAGCAGAATCGACTCGGGCTTGGTGGTGGACTGGACCGCCACGACCTTACCCTCAAGATCGGCAAGCGTGTAGATATCGCTCTCGGGATCGACCGCGACCACCTGGCGGCTCGCAAGGTACGGGCCGGCCCAGCGATATTCGTTTTCGCGACCCGTCATACTAAAGCTGCCCATGACGCAGTCGAGCTCGCCGCTCGCCAGCAGTTCTTTCTTCTTTTCCCAGTCGATCAGCTGGTATTTTGGCTTGTAACCAATGCGGACCAAAGCCTCGGTCAAAATCTCGACATCCAGGCCAACGATATTGCCGTACTCGTCGCTATACACAAACGGCGGATAGAGGTCGCTGCCGACGTTGAGCGTCTTAAGGTTGTCGTCTTTGACCTGCGAGGCGGCCGCGCCTTCTGATGCAGACGCCGCGGCCCCGTCATTCGACCCGGAACAGCCAGCTATCGCCACGACAAAGGCACTCACCACTGCAAGCGCAACAAACAACGATATGGCGGCCGAGCGACGAGGTCTTTTCATCGAGCTCCAGACGTTCCTGTTTACAGACTCAAGAGCAAAGATATTAGCAGACAAAACCGCGCTTGCGCTCAATGGTTACAGATGCTTTACCATACGGGGCCTTCCAGCCAATCTGGCAGACGGCCCCGCATGCAGCGCTCACTTACCGTGCATTAAAAACGTAGCGGTCCAGGCGGTCGCACGCCTCCCTTACACGCGAAAGCGGCAGCGCCAGATTCACGCGAATGTGGCAAGGCCCGTGGAACGGACGGCCATCCTGATAGCCCACGCCCACACGCGCCCCCTCGTCGAGCAGCCACTGAATATCGCAGCCATGCTCGCGGCACCACTATGGGAATGCGGACAAATGGCCGGTTAGTCCTGCGCGTCGTCGACGGCGGTTACCGTCAGCCTGGTTCCGTCAACCGTAAACGATATATCGAGCCCGGCGTAAGCCAAGTGGTACACGCGGTTTGGCTCGTGCTTGCTGCCCGCGCGGCGCGGATCTTGGCGAAGGACCTCTATCAAGCCGGAGAGCTTTGCAGGCGGGACCATATCCTGCAGCGCATGCGGAAACTCAACGTCGAGCTCTTGCCATGGCGCATCTTCAATCCAGCCGCCGGTCGCATCCGGGTGACAGTCCGCAAACGGAATGTAGGGCTTGATGTCGTAGACGGGCGTGCCGTCGCGCAGATCTGCTCCCAGCACATGGATGATGGGGCCGTCGTCGGTAAGCTCGACACGATCGAGCTTGACGCAGGTAAGACCGATGGGATTGGGGCGAAACGGGCTGCGTGTGGCAAATACGCCCACGCGCTCGGCTCCACCCAAGCGCGGCGGGCGCACGGTTTTCGACCATTTTGCGTTGGTGCCGGACCTGTCCTGTGTTTTAGCGTCGACGGCAATATCTTTAGCCGTGCCGCCGGGCGTGCCGTTTTCAAAGCGCCAGAGCAGCCACAGGTGCGAGAAAGAGTCCAAGCCCTCAACCGCCGCGTTGGAAGCATATTCCGGCTCAAAGACAATGCGCCCCTCAAGATGGGGCGCCAAAAAGCTGTTGCGCGGGATGCCGAACTTCTGCGGCAGGTCGGTATGTATGTGTGCAATAGGTTCCATGCCGGTCATTGTACGGCACGGGCGCGCGGGACGCAGGCCACGATTGCCCGTCATCGCCTTCTGCATGCAACCAACGGTTGCTTGGAAGGGCGTCGACTGCCGCGTATGCTTAAAGCCGCAAGCAGCAGAAAGGAGCCGTCATGGCCTTTGCAGAAAAACTCATCGCCGTCCGTCGTGCCAACAGCCTCACCCAAGAGCAGCTCGCCGCCAAGCTCTATGTCACGCGCCAGGCCGTGAGCCGCTGGGAGCGCGGCGAAGTCATCCCGGGCATCGACATGATGAAGCTCATTGCCGCCGTTACCGGATACCCACTGTCGCACCTGCTCGAAATGCCCGAGCACTATTGTCAGAGCTGCGGCATGGTGCTCACGCCCGACGACTGCGGCACCGATGCCGCGGGCGCCGCGACCGACCATTACTGCAAGTGGTGTTACGACCACGGCAAGTACACCTACGACACCACGATGGAGGCAATGATCGAGGATTGTGCTCCGCGGCTGGCACAAAACACCGGCATGTCGCTCGACGAAGCCGTCTCGCTCATGGGCGCCGTGCTGCCCCAACTGGAGCGCTGGCGCTCCGTGCACGAAAACGAGGAGCGCTACGGTGCCGAGGCGCGGGCGCGCTATGGCGACGAGGCGATCGACGCCGCAAACGAAGCACTGCTGGATATGGATCCCGAGGCATGGAACGACATGAAAGAACTCGAGCGCGCAATTTTGGGCCAGCTCTCGATTGCCATGGAAGACGGCGATCCAAAGAGCAACGAGGCCCGCAAGCTTGTCGCAATGCACCGCCGATGGGTTGGCCTTAACTGGGGACACGAGCCCCAGGACGAAGCATACCTGGGCCTCGCCAATGGTTATCTTGCCGACCAGCGCTTTGTTGACTACTACGACAAGCCCTGCGGCACCGGAGCCACGGCGTTTCTGGTACAGGCAATCGAGTCGTCGTTGACGCGTGCATAGACCGCGGCGGCTTTGGGTATTTCAATCGAAACCTCAACCGATTGGAGACCAATGGCTACTGATCACGAGCTCGAGCTGTACGTTATGACCGGCTGCCCGTATTGCATAAAGGTCAAGCGCTTCCTGGCCGATAACGGCGTGACCATCCCCGAGCGCAACATCTCGACCGATTCCGATGCCGAGCAAACGCTCATCACCGTCGGCGGAAAGCGCCAGGTTCCCTGCCTGTTCATTGACGGCACGCCACTCTACGAGTCGGGCGACATCATCGCGTGGGTGCAGAAGAACCTGCTCTAGCGTTCTATTGCGGTCGGCCGGCCCCAACGCACAAACCCATACGAACCGAACATGTACGTCAGCATCCAAAGTCGACATTTTTCGACATCTTTGGATGCTGGCGTACAGCTTTTTGCATGGCCCCGGCACAGGTAGTCATTGGGGACGTTCTTAAATGACTACCTTATGACTAGTTATCAAATTAATAGAACATATGTTTGCCCTCTATGTTATACTCACCTCAAGGCATGAGATGAGTCGAGAGTTCCTGCGGAGGTCCCCAATGACACGCCGGAGCGGGCTCGGTAAGTAAGATCGGTGGTTACCGCACTCGTCCATCTCAGACAGGCTGCGCTCCTGTTCGTCGTCGCCATCAAAGAACGACACTCACAACCAAACGTTTCCGTTATCCGTGAGCCACACAGGAGTGCATCGTTATGGCAAAAAAGATTCCAACCTTTACGTCCGACACCGTATCAAGCGCCTGCTCAGATATCAGCAAGATCGTTGAAGCCAAGAGTCTCAATCAAAAGAGACTCGATCATGAGACTTCGTTAGAGGGGGCGTTGCTCATTGGGCGCCGCCTCGAACAAGAGACTGCCGGATACCCCATTACTAATCTCAAAGGACTGCTCTCCCCCGTCGGCGGCCATCTACACAAGCACTATGGCCCCCGCCTAGGACAATCCTATCTCGCACGCTGCATTAAGTTCGCTCGCGCCGTTCCCAAATACGCACCTTTTCGATCAGAGCTTGACCTAGCCCACTATGAGGCACTCGCTCGCGTCACAAACGAGTACCTGCGTCTTGAGCTCATGAACGTCGCGGCCGACAACAGATGGTCCTCATCACGCGTCGCACTTCACGCCAGATACCAAAGCCCACAAGATGCTCCAAGCAACAGGGAATTCCGCGAGCTCATAGCGAACCAGGAAGTTTGGCGCTTTGCACGCGCTTATACAGATGCTTGCGGAATCATCTCGCTTGAGAAGTTTGTTGAGCTTTACAATTCTTGCGCTCCCAAACCAGTCTCGATATTCGAAGTAAATGAAACCATTTGGAAAATCAGAGACGAGTCGGGGCGCATCGACAACCCCTGTATGTTATCCAGAGACGGAGAGCTGTACCTCATAACGCCGGAACTTGATGACACAGTCGAAAACAACCCTTATTACTACGACGACTACGGATATTCTTATCGAAAATATGAACGCCATAGCGAGTACACCGAGGAAATGCGTTCGTTACGCGAGCGACGTGTTCAGAGCAGGAGGGCGGCCATATTCACTGGCCATAAGCAGCATCCAATCGAAAAACTAGACTATGAGGACATCGTCTGTGGATATGCCAGCTACACACAATCTGTTAATAATCTCAAATTGTATATCTTGAATGGTTCCAAGCTGGGTGCCGCAAGCCTTCACGCAAGAGAGGACGAGTTCGATTTCATCATGGCAAAGCTCTTGCGTTCTATTGGTCTCAACGGCATGCCGACAGCACAACAAACAACCGAAGATGCCGAATTTTTATTGATCGTCGTACGACCCGATTTTTACAAACAAGCGGAGATAAACAAGGTCTCCAAGCTCCTCGCAATAGTCTATGAAAACACTCCCCTCTGGGAGTTCAACGGACGCTCATACACCGAGCTAAAGAGCGAAAAAAACGCTAGAGCCTCCGGTGCCAACTTTGCAACGAACAGTCCAACCAAAACAGGCTGCTTAACCTAATTAACTGCTTGTATTTTTTGTCTACAAAACTGTATACATAAAGAGAGGTCCATATGGAGCTCATCGCAATCCACCCCCATGCCCTCAAACACGGGCTGACAGAGACGGATATTATATGCGCCTGGAACTCCGCTTTTGCATGGTTCAGGCGTGATCTTGAAAATGGAGGCATCGATTACGTTCTCGTTGGACTTGATGGAAGAAGCCGCCTCATGGAGCTCATCGCTCGATGTTGCCCCGATCGGGATGGTTACATCATTTACCACGCCCTTGTCCCTCCTACGCGCAAGGTGCTCAGGGAAATCGGAATCGATCGATAGGAGGCGCTATGGACGCTAAACAGCTCGAAAAGATGATGGGGTTTGCTCCCGGTGAGCTAGAAAAAGCCGCAGCGGCATACGAAAAAGATAAGTGGCCGAAGGGCCACACCGTCAAGTTGGGAAGGCCGCCGATTTCCGATGAACCAAGCGTTGTTTTATCGGCACGTGTGGGCGAATCGGTTCTTGAAGCATTTGACGCAAAGGCAAAGCGCCATGGGCAAACGCGCACGGAGCGACTCAGGGAACTCATTACACTCGATGCAATGATTGCCTAGTCCCCTGCCGAACCAAACATGTACGTCAGCATCCAAAAACGATATTTTTCGACATCCTTGGATGCTGGCGTACAGTTTTTTGCATGGGTCCGGCACAGGCGATCCGTTCTTCTCCGTCCCCAAGGGATCATTTAGCCACAAAAGCGGGCGATGGGCGCAAGCGGCTGCTCGCGAAAGACGCGCTCGACAGCAGCGCGGTATTCATCGACCCTTTTTGGTCTTGCGAACGAGTTTGTGAACGGTCGCAGGATCGGCGAAGGCGCATTTGGCGTAGAACCACCACTCCTTCATGCGAAAGACCGCGTTGCCCCCAATCTCGTCCGCATAGGCCGCAAACAGCATGTCATGGAAGCGTTGCAGCTCAGCGGCGGTAGCGGCAGGGTCGCCCTTAACCATGCGAGCCAGCGCGGGATTCGCAAGCAAGCCGCGCCCCAACATTACGTGGCGTGTTCCGGGATAGGCCTTCACCAGCGCATCCATGTCCTCAAGATCAAAGATGTCGCCGTTATAGGCCACGGGGAACGGCACCCGTTCCAGCGTCTCGCCGTAAAACTCTTTGCGCGGTGAGCCCGTATAACGGTCCTTTTGCACGCGCGGATGCACGATCAACTCCGCCAGCGGCATTCGGCAATAGAGGTCGAGCACGCGCTCGTACTCGTCATCGCATTCGAGCCCCAGTCTGGTCTTGACCGACACCGGCAAGGGCGAGCGTTCGCACACGTCGCTCAAGAACACCTCGAGCTCATCCAAATTGCGCAGAAAGCCCGAACCCTTGCCCTTCGCGACCACCGTACCCGAAGGGCAGCCAAGGTTGAGGTTGACCTCGCGGTAACCCATATCGGCAAGCACCTGCGCCGCCCACACAAACTCGTCCGCATTCTTGGACATCAGCTGGGGCACCACGTTAAGTCCCTGGTTGTTGGCAGGATCGACCTCTTTAAACGCCTTGCCGCCAAAGCGATTGCCCACCCGCGGCGGCGGCAAAAACGGCGTGTAATAACAATCGAGCGCGCCGAAGCACTCCGCATGCACGCGACGGAACACATGCCCGGTAATCCCCTCCATAGGGGCCAGCGATAAATACATCAACATCCATTCTCAAATCAAAACCACCCCTAAAAGGGGTGGTTTGCTCTTAGGGTATAACCCTTGGATTTCCGGCACGCGTCTAAAGGCGCCGGCCCTCACGGGGTTCGGGCCGCACTGCAGATTGACCCGTGACGGGCCGGTCAAACCGGCGCTATTTACGCCCCGGCCCCCTATCGAAGGGGTCCTCGTACTCCT